>ERZ809407.107-NODE-107-length-86684-cov-20.856561_pt1 | contig 86684 bp, 76 predicted proteins | sample MGYA00520792_ERZ809407 | MGnify/ENA primary metagenome ERZ809407 (study PRJEB31576, sample SAMEA3212665) | Homo sapiens | biome: human-gut; feature: human gut; material: fecal | place: Sweden | collected 2012 ...
TTCGACAAACTGAGAATGAATTCTCTTTGTGCTCATTTGCATTAACTTTGCATAAGTTAAGCTGCATTCGACAAACTGAGAATGAATTCTCTTTGTGCTCATTTGCATTAACTTTGCATAAATCAAATATACGAAAAACAATAGAAAATGAAAAGAATCGACTGTTTCCTGCCCTGCGAGGACATTAATGTTACCGAGCCGGTATTGGCACAACTGAGGCAGAGCAAGATAGTACAACATATAAATCTTATCGTGTCGGAGGAGTTCGCGAAGACCAACAGCGTACCAAAAAACTGTACTTTCGTGGTAGCAGACGGACTGACTTCATCAAACACCATACAGAGTATCGCGGCAAACACCACGGCCGACTATGTGCTTTGGTACATGAAAAGCACACCCGTAACGCTCGGTATGTATGCCATTGAACGTTTTGTGGAAGTGGCAAAAGACACCGATGCCGCACTGCTGTATAGCGATCACTACTCCATCGAGAACGCAAAGGTAGTAAAGCACCCGGTAATCGACTATCAGGAGGGCAGCATTCGCGATGATTTCGATTTCGGTTCGATTGTCGTCATCAACAGCAAGGCGCTGCACGAATACGCCATGCAAGCCCGGGACAAGGACTTCCGCTATGCCGGATGGTATGACCTGCGCTTAGCTTTGAGCCGCACGGGACGCGTGATGCACCTCGATGAATATCTATATACAGAGGAGGAACTCGACCTGCGCGCCAGCGGTGAGAAGCAATTCGACTACGTGAATCCTCGCAACCGCGATGTGCAAATCGAGATGGAACGTGCCGCGACGGCGCATCTTGAGGCCGTGGGCGCACTGATAGACACTTCGGAATACGTCGCTCCCGACTTCTGCGAACAGGAGTTCGACGTGGAGGCGTCGGTGGTGATACCGGTATTCAACCGAGAGAAAACCATACGCGATGCCGTGGAGTCGGCTTTGAGCCAGAAAACAAACTTCCCCTTCAATGTGATTGTGGTGGACAACCACTCCACCGACCGCACAACGGAAATATTGGAAGAAATGGGAAGCCCCCTCCGACTCCCCCAAGGGGGAGAGTTCCAACTGGACGGAAAGGGAGCTGATAGCAATTTTAGACGGACTGGTCTTCTCCCCTTAGGGGAATTAGAGGAGAGCCATTCTTCTCCATCCCTCATCCACATCATCCCCGAACGCCACGACTTAGGCATCGGCGGATGCTGGAACCGGGCTGTAAGCGACGAACGATGCGGACGTTTCGCCGTGCAACTCGACAGCGATGACCTCTATTCTTCGCCCGACACATTGCAAAAAATCGTGGATGCGTTCCACAATCAAAAGGCCGCAATGATAATCGGCTCGTACCGGATGTGCGACTTCGACCTTAACACGCTGCCTCCCGGCCTCATCGACCACCGTGAGTGGACCGACGAGAACGGATGCAACAACGCGCTGCGCATAAACGGACTGGGTGCGCCGAGGGCTTTCTTCACGCCTTTAGCTCGACAGATAAAATTCCCGAACACAAGCTATGGTGAGGACTACGCCATGGGGCTGGCCTTCAGCCGCCGCTATCGCATCGGCCGAATTTATGACGAACTGTATCTGTGCCGCCGATGGGGAGGCAACAGCGATGCCGCACTGAGCATAGAACGGGTGAACGCCAACAACCTGTACAAAGACCGCCTGCGCACCATAGAGCTACGGGCGCGCCAACAATTGGCCGAGGGCAAACTCGATTCATCGGTGGACAATACGCTCGGACGCTTCTTCCTGCGTCAGATGGACCTATGGGAAGATGCCGCAAGGCGCTTTCTCGACCTACAGAATGTGAGTACGCGAACCGTTGGCGACGATGCTTTCTGGACGTTACAGTTCAATCCCGCACGCATCGTAAGCACCGGAGCGAAAATCGACAATAAGACCATTGCCAAGCGACCGTGCTTCCTCTGTGCCGCAAACAGGCCCGAAGAGCAGATAACGAAGCCGCTTGATGGCGGATTTGAGCTTCTGGTGAACCCATTCCCCATTCTTCCCGTGCATTTCACGATACCTTCCGTGAACCACTGTGCGCAACAGATCGCGGGCAACTACGGCGAGATTGGCCGTCTGCTGACCGACTATCCGGCAATGACAGTGTTCTATAACGGCCCGAAATGTGGCGCGAGCGCTCCCGACCACCTGCATTTTCAGGGTGGAAAGGGCGATATTCTGCCGCTAAGACAGATGTGGCAACGGCTCTGCCGCAACCTCGAAGCCGTGGTAACACAGGGCGACAACGAAGGAATTTACCTGATACGCGACTATCCTTGTGCCGCATTTTTAATAAGGAGCAATAGCGTGCAGAGTGGCGAGGAGTTGTTCAATACGCTTTACGATGCTCTCCCGATGCAGCCGGACGACACAGAGCCGATGATGAACATCGTGGCTTGGCGTGAGGAGGAGAGCTATCTGTCGGTAGTGTTCCCACGCCGCCGGCATCGTCCGCTGTGCTATTTCGAGGAAGGCGAGGCTCAGAGGCTCATCAGTCCGGGCTCGCTCGACATGGCAGGACTCGTAATCACGCCCCGAAAGGAGGACTACGAGCGCATGACCGAGGCCGACCTGCTCACGATTTTCGATGAAGTGTCGCTGACGAAAGAGCAGACTCAGAACGCTATTAGCAAGATGCGCGAGCTGTCAAGCCTTGCCGTAGCTGCCCGTGCGGCTAAAAGCATGGACAAGGAGCCCAACGTAATGGTAGGCATCGTGAGCGGCAAAGCGATAAAATTCCGTCTGAACAAGCCGTATTTGGCAAAGGGTGAGAAGATAGTAGGCGAACAGTTGGTGGAGTTTTCTGAGGGAGGCATCCTCTGGAACGGCGCGCAATACCGCGAACTGACGTTCACCCCACAGACGCGCGACGCCTCGTTCTCCATCGACGGCGTTACAATCGGAATCAATTTCCATTGGGAGCGCAAGGAGACACAGACCTTCCTCGGCACGCTTCGGGTAGTTGTAGAATCCGACGAGATATATGCCATCAACGAACTGCCTGTGGAAAGCTATCTGACAAGTGTCATTTCGAGCGAGATGAGTGCCTCGGCGTCGCTGGAACTACTAAAGGCCCACGCTGTGATTTCACGCAGTTGGCTGTTTGCACAGATGGAGAAAAGACGCAAGAACGCCGACGGCGAAACGGGATTTTTCTCGTTTGTGAAAAAAGAAGACGAGCTAATAAGATGGTACGACCGCGACGACCACACCATATTCGATGTGTGCGCCGACGACCATTGCCAGCGTTATCAGGGCATAACGCGCGCCACCAACAAGAACGTTGAGCTGGCGGTGAAGGACACAAGAGGCCAGATATTGATGTCGGGCGATGAGGTTTGCGACGCACGCTTCGGCAAATGCTGCGGCGGAGAGACCGAAGAGTTCCAGTATTGCTGGGAAAACACGCCTAAGAGTTATCTTTCGGCTGTGAGAGACGGCGAGGAGCAGGTTCCGGAAACGGGCTTCCCACAGCTCGATCTCACTGACGAAACGCAGGCAGAGAGCTGGATTCGCAGTTGTCCCGAGTCGTTCTGCAATACCCACGACAATAAGATACTGTCGCAGGTGCTGAACGATTATGACCAGGAAACAACCGACTTCTACCGCTGGAAGGTGGAGTACACACAGGCGGAACTGTCGGAACTCATCGCGGACAACCTGAAAGTGAACTTGGGAGCGATTGTTAATCTCGTGCCGTTGGAGCGCGGCAAGAGCGGCAGAATATCCCGACTGCAAATCGTCGGTACGGAAAAGTCGTTCATCATCGGCAAGGAACTGGAGATAAGACGCATACTGAGCAAGAGCCATCTCTACAGCTCGGCATTCGTAGCCGACCGCTTCGACATCGACGCCGAGGGCGTTCCGCAGCGTTTCGTGCTCACCGGCGCAGGCTGGGGACACGGCGTGGGGCTCTGTCAGATAGGTGCCGCCGTGATGAGCGAGCGTGGATATAAATACGACAACATCCTGCGCCACTACTATCAGGGTGCGGATATAAAGACAATATATAAATAAGGTTGTAGTAAGGTTGTGAGGTCGCTGACGCTCTCTGGTCATTAGGTTATCAGGTGATATATTAGCATTTATATATATAAGTAATATTACATAATATATTAAGCTAATATTACCTCATGACCTGACAACGAAGAAGACTCAAAACGACCTCAAAACCTCATAACTTCATAACCTCAAATCCTCAAAACCTCAAGAAGTATGAAACAAAAGAATCCGTGGAGCTGGGTTCCCACCCTGTATTTTGCCGAAGGTTTGCCATATGTGGCAGTAATGACAATATCGCTTATCCTGTATAAGCAACTCGGACTGAGCAACACCGAGATAACTTTCTACACCTCATGGCTCTATCTTCCGTGGGTAATAAAGCCGCTGTGGAGTCCATTCATCGACATCATACGCACCAAACGGTGGTGGATTATCAGCATGGAACTGCTCATCGGCGCGGCGTTCGGCGGTGTTGCGTTCACCATTCCCACAGCGTTCTGGTTGCAAGGCACACTGTTCTTCTTCTGGGTGATGGCCTTTGCCAGTGCAACGCATGACATAGCGGCCGACGGTTTCTATATGCTCGGCCTCGATGAGCACAGCCAGGCATGGTTCGTAGGCATCCGTTCTACGTTCTACCGGCTCGCGACCATCTTCGGACAAGGCGTTCTCGTGATGATCGCCGGCAACCTACAAGTGATATTCCGCAACAGCATTCCGTTTTCGTGGAGCCTTATGTTCTACGGCGTAACAGGGCTTTTCATCGCTTTTTGGCTGTGGCATCACTACGTTCTGCCGCATCCGGAAGACGAAATCAAGGACGAAGACAAGGCTGAGGATACCGCTTCGCCACTCGACGGACTTGCAGATGTCATCAAGACATTCTTCCAAAAGCCGCAGGTCTGGGTGGGAATATGCTTCATGCTCTTCTACCGTATGCCCGAAGGACTGCTCGCTAAGGTCTCGGCACTGTTCCTTATCGACGCCGGACACAATGGCGGTCTCGGTCTTTCGCCGCAAGAATACGGTCTTGTGCAGGGTACTGTGGGCGTTATCGGCCTCACTCTTGGCGGCATTCTCGGCGGCATCTGCGCCGGTCGCGACGGTCTCAAGCGCTGGCTATGGCCTATGGTGTGTGCCATTACCCTACCCGACATCGTGTATGTCTACCTCAGTTACGCCCTACCTTCAAGCCTACTGATTATCAACATCTGCGTCTTCATTGAGCAATTCGGCTACGGCTTCGGTTTCACCGCCTATATGCTATACCTTATTTATTATAGTCAGGGAGAGTATAAGACCAGCCATTACGCTCTCTGCACAGCTTTCATGGCTCTATCGATGATGATTCCCGGCCTGTTTGCGGGTGCGTTGCAGGAGTCGGTGGGCTATCGCGCATTCTTCATCATCGTCATGGCGTGCTGCGCGGTTACATTCCTCGTTACAGCATTCCTGAAGATTAATCCGGCATTTGGAAAGAAAAAAGAGGTAAGAGGTGAGAGGTAAGAGATGAGAGAAATGCCTGTATTGGAAACAGAATAAATGAAAAGGAGCATTGCCGCCTGTGGTAATGCTCCTTTATTTTGATATTCTATCTCACTCGCTTACCTCTATAATACGTGTTGAAGTTGTCCTTTGCGTAGCCGTCCTTCATCACCCGGAAACTGTTTACCGATGCTCCGCGCATTACATCTCCGCGGTAATAGACATTGAAATTATCCCTTGCATAACCGTTTTTCAATACTCTGAAACTGTTTGCCGACGCTTTTTCCAGTCTCTTCCCACGATAGTAAACGCGGAAATTATCCTTTGCATAACCGCCACCGAGGTCGCGGAAGCTACTTGCACTGGCTCCACGCAACAGCTTTCCGTTGTAAAACACCTCGCCACGGCTTTTCACATAAGAGCAGTTCCTGCCTTTATTTCCGTACCGGTATTCGCAACTCTGATTATTATAATGTCCCCTGTGATGTTGTGCCATGACCGGCATCGCGAGCAATGCGCTCATCATCATAATCATAAATAACTTTTTCATAACTCTAATCTTTTTAATTCCACATTATTATATATGGCATTCGGGAATGATAGAGCCGTGGTCTGTATTCCTTTCTGCCGCTATCTTTATATTGCAAATGTACACAAAACGCCTCAAACAGCAATAGTATTAATCCCTAAACTGATATAGGAAAACTCCTAAGCCGTAGGGGACAATCCCCCATCGGAGGCTTCACAGCCGTGTGAAACGGGCAGACTTACAGCCTTATCACCATCTGGTGTAACATCATCCGGTAGCACTTTTCATTCTATTCATATATTCACTAATTATCAAGCTGATAAGTTAAAAATACAAAACCGACACCAATTGGTGTTACACAAAGTGGTGAACAAAGAAAAAAGTGGTTTCACAAGAAACGAGGTAACATCAATATATAACCTCGGAAGTCGCTCAAACCTCGTGAAACTGCAAACGGCTCTCGTGGAAAAGGAAATCGTTGACATGGATACGGACGGTAGTTATCACCTCGCCGACCCTCTTTTTGAAATCTGGTTTAAACGAAAATGATGTAAAACGGGGGGACTGTTTACTCACGTTCTCATTTTTTTATCGTACCTTTGCATACGATAAGCTACACCTCAGCAATTAAAACAAAACACAAAAGGTTATGAACGGCGCAAAGAAAACGCTTTTGGGAATGACGCTCGCAGAGCTGAAAGGATTGGCTAAGGAACTGGGTATGCCCGCTTTCACAGGCGGACAGATGGCGAAATGGCTCTATACGCAGCACGTCACCGACATAGACGAAATGACAAACATCTCGAAACAGAACCGCGAACGGCTGAAAGAGCATTGCGAAATAGGCGCACGCAAACCGATAGACGCGCAATATTCGCAGGACGGGACAATAAAATACTTGTTTCCGACAGCCTCCGGCAAGTTTGTGGAGACGGTGTTCATTCCCGACGGAGAGCGCGCCACGCTCTGTGTTTCGTCGCAGGTGGGATGCAAGATGAACTGCCTGTTCTGCCAAACGGGCAAGCAGGGATTCGAAGGAAGCTTGTCGGCGGCCGACATCCTGAACCAGATTTATTCGCTGCCGGAGCGCGAACGCCTCACGAACGTGGTGTTCATGGGACAAGGAGAGCCTATGGACAACCTCGACAACGTGCTGAGAGCAACGCAAATCCTTACCGCCGACTTCGCCTACGCATGGAGTCCGAAGCGCATCACGGTGAGTTCGGTGGGCGTAAAGAACAAACTGAAACGGTTTATCGAGGAAAGCGACTGCCACGTAGCTATCAGCCTACACTCTCCTTTGCATGAACAAAGGGCACAACTGATGCCTGCCGAGCGTGGAATGAGCATCAAGGAGGTGGTGGAACTGCTGCGCAACTATGACTTTGCGCACCAACGCCGACTGTCATTCGAGTATATCGTGTTCGGCGGAGAGAATGATTCGCCGGCTCATGCCCGTGCAATAGTAAACCTGCTGAAAGGTCTTGACTGCCGCATCAACCTCATCCGATTCCACCAAATACCCGATGTTCCGCTGCACGGAGCAGACGAAAACACGATGGAATGGCTGCGCGACTATCTCACCTCTCACGGTATCTTCACCACTATACGTGCCAGTCGCGGACAGGACATATACGCGGCGTGCGGCTTGCTGAGTACTGCGAAAAAAGAAGAACAATGAGAACGGTTGCCATCCTGATACTCACAGTATTGCTGTCGTGTGCCTGCAAAAACGAAGGCGAGCCCCTGCAACCACGCAGTAGCAGCCGTCCTTACGAGGTACTGGCTGTGGACGACCGCGACAGTATTATATATAAGGTATTGGATAAGGACGTGGAGGGACTACCGCAGAGCGAGCCTTCGTTTGACATAACTGCCACTACGGAGTCCCGGATGGACAATACAGCACGATTAGCAAGGGCGATTGTGAAACTGACAGTGGACGAAAGGCAGTTTACAACGACGAGAATCAGATATGAGAGGAACGTGTACGCGCGCCCGCAGATAATCGTCTACATCACCACCCCATCGGTTCCGGAACTCAAAAAGGCGATGGAGAAAGATGCACCGAAACTACGCAATTTGCTTACGAGCTTTGAGATAGCTGCCGAGAGTACCGCCCTGACGAAGCGAAACAATCCGAAGGCGCAGGAGAAGATACGCCGAATGTTTGGCGTGGATATGCTCATCCCGTCCGATATGCAGTCGGAAAAAGTTGGGAAAGACTTTATTTGGCTGTCGGACAACGCCAAGAGCGGAATGAAAAGCATCTGCGTTTACAGCTCAAGCAGCGCCGACGCTATACGGGTAAGAGACAGTGTGATGCGACGGAACATCCCCGGTGAGCGCGACGGGATGTATATGAAGACCTCGGAAGGCTCGGTAACGTTTCAGCAGATAGCCGAAAGATACCGTAAACAGGGCAAGACGGTGATTGCACGAGGCCTTTGGGAGATGGAAAACGATGCGATGGGCGGTCCGTTCGTGCTGCACGTAACCAGGCTGGGCAACCGCTACATCTACACGGAGGGCTTTGTCTACGCTCCCGAAACGACCAAGCGCAACCGCATCAGACAAACGGAGGCGGTGTTATACACAATGAAAAAGAATAAAGGAAACTGAAATATTAAGCACAATGGAAAACAGAAAAATACGCGTAGCCATTACGCACGGCGACACTAACGGCATCGGATATGAACTGATATTCAAGGCTCTGGAAGACCCGATGATGCGGGAACTGTGTACACCTATTATATATGGATCGCCGAAAGTGGCAACCTACCATCGCAAGGCTCTTGACATCCAAGCAAACTTCACCATCATCAACAATGCCGAAAGCGCACAAGAGGGCCGCATTAATATGCTGACAACCTTTGAAGAGGAAATAAAGGTAGAACTTGGAGAACCGAGCGAGGAGTCGGGCAATGCAGCCCTTAAAGCCATCGACCGAGCTTTGGCAGACTGGCAAAACGGACTTGTGGACGTAATCGTAACGGCTCCGGTTGACAATAACGAGGCTTTCAACTTCAGCGGACAGACCCGTTACATCGAAGACCATACCGAGTCGTATGGCAAGAGCATGACCATTCTGACAGGAGAGAGGCTGCGCATGGCTCTCGCCAACGTCAACACGCCGATGAAGCACATCGCCGAGACGGTAACAAAAGAAAACATCTGCGAGAAGGTGAAGGCCATTCACGATAGTATGCGACGAGATTTCAGAATATCAAACCCACGCATTGCGGTGCTCTCGCTGAACCCGAAAGCAGGCGACAACGGCCTGACAGGCTCGGAAGAGGTAGAAATCATCAAACCGGCCATCGAAGAATTGAGCGACAACGGCATACAGGTGTACGGCCCATACGCCGCTGATGAATTCTTCACCAACGGATATTACAGCAGCTTCGATGCCACATTGGCTATGCACTACGAGCAAGGCATCATCCCGTTCAACATGATTGACAACAACGAAGGCGCGAGATTCACAGCCGGATTGCCACTAATAAGAACAGCACCGCTACAGAACGCATCGTTCAACATAGCCGGAGGAAGCATCGCCGATGCCACTTCGATGCGCAACGCGATATTCCTCGCCATCGACATTTTCCGACACCGTGCCGAATACGATGAGCCTCTTGATAACCCATTGAAGAAGCTATACAAGGAAAGACGCGACGAAAACGAGAAGACACGGTTCAATATTCCGAAGAAAAACGCCAACAACGAAAGTGCGGAATAACTGAACTGCCAACTTTAAGAATACATAAGGAATGAAGAAAAAGTATCAGAACGGCTTTTTTATCTTCGGCGTACTCATCTTTTGCATCATGCTGACACAGCTTGATTTCAGCGCGACGATGAAGGCACTGCTGCACGCCGGCTATTGGTTTTGGGCCGTTGTGATGCTTTGGGCATTCCTCTACATCTTCAATACGGGAGCTTGGTATATCATAATAAACAGCCAAAAGGATGCCAACACCAAGCAAGACAAGATTTCATTCGGCTGGCTTTATAAAATCACGGTAAGCGGATTCGCGCTCAACTACGCCACTCCCGGCGGACTGATGGGCGGCGAACCTTACCGGATTATGGCTCTTTCGCCAAAAATCGGTACGGAAAGAGCATCCTCATCGGTCATTCTTTACGTTATGACACATATCTTCAGCCACTTCTGGTTTTGGATTCTATCCATCATCCTTTATGTCATAACGCAACCGCTAAACTTATTCATGGGCGTGATGCTCGGCGTTACTGCCGCTTTCTGCCTGCTCGCCGTGTGGTTTTTCATGTCGGGCTATCGCAAAGGACTTGCAGTGAGGGTCGCTAATCTGCTGCGCCACGTTCCTTTTTTAAGCCGTTGGGTACGGCCGTTCATCGACAAGAACCGCGACAAACTCGATGACATAGACCGCCGCATAGCCTCGTTGCACAACCAGAATCCAAAGACATTCGTCACAGCGGTGCTGCTTGAACTTGCCTGCCGAATCTGTTCGGCACTCGAAGTGTACTTTATCCTACTTGTACTTATACCAAGCGTGAGCTACGCCGACTGCATCCTCATCATCGCCTTCACAACACTGTTCGCCAATATGCTGTTTTTCATGCCGTTGCAACTTGGCGGACGCGAGGGCGGTTTCCTTATGTCGGTGACGGGATTGGGACTTACCGCAAATGCCGCTATATTCGTTGCACTGATTGTACGCATACGCGAACTGATATGGACGGGCATAGGTTTGCTGCTCGTAAAGATAGGTAAATAACGGCAGAAGCATCTGCCGGAAAAGGAAAAAGATAATGATAACAGAAAAAGAAAACACAGGAAAGGATAACAAGGACGTATTGTGGAACGCTAATTATAATAAGGTGATGACGGCAAACTTCACGCTGTTCTTCGCTTTCTACCTGCTCACGCCACTGCTGCCGCTGTATCTCAGCGAGACATTCCATGCCACAAAAGACCTCATCGGCATCGTACTGTCAGGCTACACGGTCACGGCGCTGCTGTTCCGGCCGTTCAGCGGATACGTTATCGACAGCTTTCCGCGCAAGAAAGTGCTCATGGTGTGCTTCTTTCTGTTCTTCCTTCTCTTCGGCGGATACCTCGCCGCAGGCTCTTTTGTGTTCTTCGCATTGGTGAGAACGCTGCACGGAGGTCCCTTCGGTGCACTCACAGTAGCCAACAGTACTGTCGCAATCGACGTACTGCCGTCGAGCCGCCGCACCGAAGGCATAGGCTATTACGGACTGAGCAACAACCTCGCTATGGCAATAGCTCCGTCGATTGGCGTCTTCATATATAAATACACGCACAACTTCGACATACTTTTCTGGATGGCATTCATCATCGCCGGACTCGGTATGCTGGTGGATTCCACCGTGAAAGTGCCGCAACGGGAAATCATACGTGAGAAGAAGAAGCTATCACTCGACCGCTTTTTTCTCGTCCGCGGGTGGCTTTTGGGGGCAAACATCGTAATGTTCAGCTTCTGTTACGGCGTACTGAGCAACTATCTTGCTATCTACAGCAAGGAAATCTTGGGCATCACCGGAGGCACCGGAACATATTTCATGCTTCTTGCCACAGGGCTTGTAGTGTCGCGAATACAAGGCTCTAAGGCTCTGCGCAACGGCAAACTGACACAAAACGCCACTCAGGGCATCTTCCTTTCATGTATTGGCTACATCCTTTTTGTTGCCGTCCCCACAGAAGTAGGCTATTATCTCTCAGCACTTCTCATCGGATTGGGCAACGGCCATTTGTTTCCCGCCATGCAAAATATGTTTATCAACATCGCCGGCAACAACGAACGCGGCACGGCCAACTCCACCCTGCTCACCTCATGGGACTTCGGCATCGGCGTGGGTGTAGTCTTTGGCGGTGTCATAGCCGAGCATTTCGGTTACACAGCAGCCTTCGCCACCGTCGCCGCGCTACACGTCATCGGCGTACTTCTGTTCGTTTTCTGCTCGCGCGACTTCTATCTGCGCAACAAGCGGCGGTGATTAGAAGCCGTATTATACTTTGACTACAGCCATTTCAAAATCAGAATCATGCTTTTTTGCGATATAAATAAAAAAACTTATTAATTCGTTTAGATATTCTCGCAAAATATTATTAACTTTACGCCAAGCACTCAATGAGTGCAAGTAAACCGGCATTAATTACAAGATAACAACTGACAATGTAATAGTTTCTTAATATGGATGCAGTAACGATAAAAGACAAGATAGAATATATTGTGGCGTTTATCTCCGAATTCTCAAAACACCACAACCAGCAGGAAGCGGAATCTTACCGTTATCTTAAGAAATATGGCGTGATTTCTCTTATAGACAGATGCTATGATGTAATGCACACCCAAAGTTTCTCAGATATGGTGTCAGACATGACCGCCTATTGCCATAGGAAAGGAGGAGTGTTGTCATGAAGTTATACCACGGCACTGTGTTTGACTTCTCAGAGATTGATTTGGCACTATCTAAGTCTGCAAAAGATTTCGGCAAAGGCTTTTATCTCTCTGCCGACAGACAGCAAGCGGAGAATTGGTCTCGCTTCAAATCTTTACAGTCTGAATTGCCGGCAAAAGTCTACGAATATTATTTTGACGAGAACCTACTCGATGACAATACTCTGAAAGTGAAACGGTTTGACGGATATTCAGAGGAATGGGCTAAATTCGTTTTTGACAATAGGCAAAATCTGTCTGATTCCAATATTCATGACTTCGACATTGTTATTGGGCCTATAGCCAATGATAAAGTCGGAGTGCAAATCCGCAATTATTTTGAGGGCAATATCACATTTGATGTGTTTCTTGAGCGTCTGAAATACATGAAGGGGATAACCATACAATATTTCTTTGGAACGGAAAAAGCGATAAAACATCTGAAAAGACTATGAGCGATTTTCAATATATGGTAGAATGTACTACGAGAGACGTAATAAGAATTCTCGTAGAGAGGAAAGGTATGAATATACAGGATGCAATCGATTTTGTCTACACCTCCAACACTTTCCGTCATCTTCATGATGAGCATACAGGCCTCTACTTTCAGAGTCCCCAATATGTGTATGAGACCCTAATGGAAGAGAAGAAACTTAAGAAATAATATTGTTATTAGTTTAGAGAAACGTATTCTAAAGGCGCTTACTATATATAATACTAAACTCTAAACCAATGCAACAGGACACCGAACAATATCCGATTGAAATGCGAAAGCATTACTGCCGTATCACCGCGATTCATAAATCGCAAATTATTTATGTATATAATGTAATAAAACGGCATTATATCTGTCTATAAAATGTGAACAGAAGAGAAATAGAAGACAAAGAACTCGTAAAGAGAGTCATTGGGTCTGGCGACACAAAATGCTTTGCCACGATTGTAAGCCGCTACTCGGGAATGGTTTTCTCGAAGGCGCTCAGGCTTACACACCGCGAGGAACTGGCGGCAGAGATTACGCAGCAGACATTCGTAAAGGCGTATGAAGGCCTCGAATGTTGGCATGGACAGTCGCTTGCTCCGTGGCTCGCTGCGATTGCATCGCATACGGCTCTAAACATTCTCGACAAGGAAAAACGCAGGCGCGCAAAGCCTATAGAGCAGATGAACGACTCGGAAGCGTGCGCAGACGACAAGTATTCTGAGGAACGCGAAGCCAGGCTTTATAAGATGGAATGCGCCATCAGCACGCTGCCGGAAGCCGAGCGCCGACTTATAGAGATGTACTACAACAGGCAGTTGTCTACAAAAGACATTGCGGCGACAACGGGAATGACGCAGGCAAACGTGTTGGTGAAATTGCATAGAATTCGTGAACGACTAAAAAAAATAATGGAAAATGAAAGCGATGAATGAACAACAATTTGATATACTGATAGCGGAAACACTTGAACGCCGGCATTTCGTGGAGGAAATAAACAAGGCGGTGATGTGTGACATCAGACGTAAAGCGCGCCAAAGAAAGCTGCGTTATTGGAGAAACGCCATAGCATTCTCGTTCGGGTTGCCCCTTTCGCTGTTTGTTTTCGGTGTCCTTTTCGTCAAATATGTATTGAGTACGACGAGCGAAGTATATTCAACAATATGCTTACTGATTCCCGTGGCTGCCGTACTCTTTGCCGCATACAAAGCTGTATGCAATTTTTCGGCCGACAGGAGTGTAATAAACAGTAACCGTATCGGTCTTATAAGTGAAGTTTAACAATTAATATATATATACTATTATGAAAGATTTTGCAGGCTTACTTGCTGTATTTATGTCGTTGGTAATCCCTATTACAGCCATTATCGCAGGATGTATCATTTCTGTAGGAAACAAAAAACGTGAGAAAGAGATAAGGCAACTTATCATCGAAAACGACTTGGATATTGAGCGCGCAAAGCTCCTTATCGAGAAACCGCAAAAGAAAGACAATAATATATATGGGTTCTTGCGTGGTGGAATGATGTTCATTGGCTTAGGGCTGGGCCTTCTGGCAGACTATCTGCTCGGTATCGAAACGAGAAATATGTATTTCTGGCTGATTTTGTCCGTAGGAATAGGCATCGGAATGCTTGCCTCTTTCTTCGCGGAAATGAAACTTTCGGAGAAAAAGCAGACGAAATAAGAATGAGAACGCATATATAAATAAGGTGTGGAATATAAGGAAATGAAAAGTGGCTTACGCAAGGACGCAAGCCACTTTTCGTGTTTTGTGGAGCTGGCGGGAGTCGAACCCGCGTCCAAACAGGGAAACCATACGCTTTCTACACGCTTATTCCGGCCTTCGATTTTCGAGCAGGGGCAAGACCCGGACCACCAACCACTGCCTTAGTCTCTAAAATTTCATCCGTGCATCGAGACCTACACAGACTATTTCCGATTTACCTGCACCGCATGACCAAGAAGATTCGGAACAACATCCCTTGTGCGATGTCCCGTTCCATCACCTTGTGACGGAATTAAGCCGATAATCTACTGTGCTTCGATTAGGCAGCGAGAGCATACTCATTGTTGCCAATTAAATTTTTGTCCACTATGATTAAGGAGGCAGCCGACGAGACTCCGCGTGCTTACGTACCATTTCATCCCGCTGTCAAATCCAGACAGCCCCATGAATAAACGAGTGCAGCTTATCTTTTGCAAAGATAATGCAAACGAGCGCAAAGAGAATGTATTCTCAGTTTGCCGAGTGCAGTTTATCTTATGCAAAGATAGTGCAAACGAGCGCAAAGAGAATGTATTCTCAATTTGCCGAGTGCAGCTTATCTTATGCAAAGATAGTGCCAATTAGCTAATTAAACAAATATTTTCCCGAAAATTAAATAAAATACGCTACCTTTGCAACAAAATAGCTTTTTAGGAGTTATATTAAACGAGAAAAAACGTAAAATAAGAATATGAAGAGAGTCTTTCTTTTGATACTTACGATAGTGTGTACTATAAGTATTCACGCACAGTCAGGTATGACAGACAGCCAGGTTATGGACTTTGTCGTAAAGGAACAAAAACGTGGAACATCGCAACAGCAGATCGTTACAAAGCTAATGCAGAGCGGAGTGGACATCAGTCAGATTCGCCGTGTGAGGAATATGTACGAGCGAATGAAAACCGGGTCGGGTTCGGCTACCGGGTCGACGGAGGCTTCGAGCGACCGCACACGCCGCAACAACACGGAATACGACCAGCGTAAGAGCAAAAGCGAGATAGCAAACGAGACAAGGCAGTATGCTGCCGGCGAGCAGATGGCCGCGGGGACGTACTCTACCAACCGCATACAAGGCCAAAACGGCAGGGGCAACACATACGATGAGTATGACGAAAATTTCCTCGCCATGCAGGACGAGATTAACGATTGGATGCCGCAGGACACTGCAACGATGTACAAGCAGTTGATAGAGAAACTGAGCAGGGACAAGAAGAAAGTGTTCGGACGCGACATCTTCAACAAGCGCAACCTCTCGTTTGAGCCGAACATGAATATCGCCACGCCGAAAAACTACGTGCTCGGCCCCGGCGATGCCGTATATATAGATGTGTACGGTGCATCGCAGAAATCGTTTGAGTGTACTGTGTCGCCTGACGGATATATCAACGTCGAGGGCTTCGGACCGATACAGGTGAGCGGACTGACATCGGCACAGGCCAACAGCCGCGTAAGAAGCCAGCTCGGACAACGTTACAGCAGCAGCCAGATAAAGTTGACGGTGGGTCAAACCCGCACAATATCTATCAGCGTGATGGGTGAGGTGAACGTGCCGGGAACCTATACTCTATCGGCCTTTGCCACCGTTTTCCACGCATTGTATATGGCCGGCGGTATCAACAGCTTGGGAACGATGCGTAACATCAAGGTGTTCAGGAACGGAAGACTCATCAGTACGGTCGATATTTACGACTACATACTGAACGGAAAGATGACCGGCAACGTGCGTCTGACCGACAACGATGTGATTGTAGTTGGTGCATACGACTGTCTGGTGAACATCACAGGCAAGGTGAAACGCCCGATGTTCTACGAGATGAAGAAGAACGAGAGCCTCGGAACATTGCTGAGATATGCCGGTGGCTTCGCAGGCGATGCCTATACTAAGTCGGTAAGGGTGAACAGAAAGAACGGACGCCAATACTCTATATATAATGTGAATGAGTTTGACATGAGTAGTTTCCGTCTGGCCGACGACGACTCAGTAAGCGTTGACTCCGTAATAGCCCGCTACGAGAATATGGTCGAGGTGAAAGGTGCCGTGTTCCGTCCGGGAATGTATCAAGTGGGCGACGGCATCAACAGCGTAAGAACACTGGTGGATGCTGCCGAGGGCGTTACAGAATACGCGTTCACGCCGCACGCCATCATACACAGGATGAAGGCCGACCGCAGCCTTGAGGTTATCTCAGTAGACCTTGAGGGCATCATGACAGGCAAGGCGGCAGACATTCCGCTGCAAAACGAGGACGTGCTGTTCGTTCCGACCAAGCAGGATGTGCAGGAAGAGCAGACGCTGACGATATATGGTGAGGTGCAATATCCGGGCACTTATAAGTTTGCCGAGAACGAAACGCTCGAAGACTTCATTCTGCAAGCAGGCGGACTGAAAGAGACCGCATCGACCGTCCGTGTGGATGTGTCGCGCCGCATCATCAATCCGAAAGCCGAAAGCACCGACTCTATTATTGCAAAGAACTATTCTTTCGCACTGAAAGACGGTTTCGTGGTTGACGGAGAGCAGGGCTTTGTACTCCTTCCGTTCGATGAAGTTTACGTCCGCAGAAGTCCGGGTACATACCGTCAGCAGAACGTTTCAATAGAAGGCGAAGTGCTCTTTGCCGGCACATACACCATTCCGAAGCGCAACGCACGACTCAGCGACCTCGTGAAAGCTGCCGGAGGAGCCAACGACATAGCCTATATCAAGGGTGCACGACTCATAAGAAAAGCTAACGAAGCAGAACGCACACGCATGGAACAAGTACTGAAGATGGCTCGTGAGCAACAGCAGAAGAACCTCATGCAGATGGCTGCAAGCGGCAACAACTCTGCTGCATTAACACAGCTCGCGCAAGAGAACAAGAATAATGACCTCGAGAAATTCAACATTACCGGCTCCTATCCTATCGGTATCTATCTGGACAAGGCGATGAAAAATCCGGGCGGCGAGGACGATATCATACTGCGTGAGGGCGACAGGTTGATTATTCCGCAGTATAACGGTACTGTTAAGATAAACGGTGCTGTGATGCACGCCAACACTGTGGGTTATGTCAAGGGCCGCAAGGTGGGTTATTATGTGGACCAGGCCGGAGGTTTCAGCCGTGATGCCAAGAAACGCGATACATATATTATATATATGAACGGTACTATCGCCCGTGTCTCTCACGATGCAAAGGTAGAACCCGGCTGCGAAATCTTCGTTCCAAGCAAAGCCATGACCAAGATGACAATGGCCGAGAAACTTGCTATGGGGTCCGGTTTCGCCAGCATCGCCACGATGATTGCCACTATCGGCAACTTGCTGAAATAGTCTAAATGTGATGATGCAGCAATCAGATAAAGACTGTAAATAAGGTATTAGAGTCCGCCAATATCTAAAATACGCGTAAAATTAGACACGGTATATCTAATTTTACGCGTATTTTAGATATTAAGAAACTAAAAAAACAACCTTTTTACTTGTCTTATAAGTAGAAAAAATGTATCTTTGTCGCATGAAAGCAAGGTACTACAATAAAACCATCAAAGATAAATCCCAAAGTAAATGGGGAAGAATCTTGGTTATTACAGGCGCAAGACAGACAGGCAAGACAACTCTGATAAAGAACTCTTTACCAGATTATACATACATATCTATTGAAGACCCGCAGATGAGAGTCCAGTACAAGGGACTTACCGCACAACAATGGCACACTTTCTATCCTAAAGCTGCTTTGGACGAAATACAGAAAGAGCCACAATTGATGGAAAGCATAAAATCTGTCTACGACCAATACGAAGACACACGCTATGCACTGTTGGGGTCAAGCCAATTGCTTCTAATGAAACAAGTGAAAGAAAGCCTTGCAGGAAGATGTATAATCACAGACCTTTATCCATTGACATTGCCAGAACTTGAGACAGAATCATGGGATGCGGAAGTAAAAGATTCTCCTTTCCAGATAATACTCAAGAACAACACATTGCCTTGTTTCTATCCAAGTTCAGATATGATTCCGGATATACCTGCCAAGCAAAAGGCATGGTTCCACTATACAATGTTTGGAGGTTATCCTGCTGTTTCTGGCGATATGACAGACGATGACAGATGGCTTTGGCTAAACACATACGTGAAGACATATCTTGAAAGGGATGTCAGAGACCTCGTTACGATGAAAGAACTGGAACCGTTCGTAAAAATGCAACAACTCATCGCACTGCAAACGGGATGTGTATTCAATGCCTCATCCATCGGAACACATATCGGGGTATCATACAAAACCGTTCAAAGATACCTGCAATATCTTGAAATGAGCTATCAAACTATTACTCTACAACCCTGGGAACGCAACGTGGGAAAACGTCTGATGAAGTCTCCAAAAATCCACTATATAGACAATGGTGTACTTAGAGCCGTATTAAACAAACGTGGAATGATGACAGGCAATGAATTTGAGAGCATGGTGATAGCAGAAATGTACAAGCAGGCAAAACAAACAGAACTTCCTCTCAACTTCTTCCATTTGAGAACGGCAGACGGCAAAGAGATTGACCTCTTAATAGAGACAGAGGCCGGCTATTATGCTTTCGAGATAAAACAGACAGAACACGTGATAAAGTCTGACGCCAGACATCTCGCTTCTTTAGCAGACATTCTTGACAAGCCCATACTACATAGCTTTGTCTTATCAAACGACCCAACCACCCAACAGTTTGCACCAAATATCACCGCAGTAAACGTGATACAGTTTCTTGGGTAAGGATGATAGTTAACCAACTTTCAGATTATCTTTATACAATACAATATATTTCAATGAGATTCGTTTAATAAGTACGATTATTAAAAATAATATGGAAAATAATATAGAAAAAAGAGATGCAGACGTAATAGACTTGCGAGTGGTATTTAAGAAGGTACTCGCAAAGAAAAAGGTATTCTTTATTACGCTGCCGATAGTATTTGTTTTATCATGCGCCATCATTCTATGCGTGCCGAAATATTATACCACCAACACTATGCTGGCACCGGAAATGGGCGGCGATTTCGAAGGTGGAACTCTCGGGTCATTAGCCTCATCATTTGGCTTTGATTTAGGTATGGGGCAAAGTATGGACGCGATTTCACCATTACTATATCCAGACCTTATGGAAGACAATGCTTTCGTTGCCAACCTTTTCAAGATAGAAGTGGAAAGTGCAGACGGTGAAATAAAGACCAACTACTACGATTATCTTGCAAAACATCAAAAACATCCGTGGTGGACAAAGGCTATTGGCGGCATAAAAAGAGCTATTCTACCCAAAGAAGAAAGCAAAGTAAAGCAGTCAAAAGGCAAATTTGATCCATATATGATGTCTAAACAGCAAAGCGATGTGGCCGGAGCCATAAGATCTGACGTAACTATCACGACAGATAAGAAAACCGGAGTTATCACTATTGGTGTAAAAGCCCAGGATCCACTAATATGCAAAACCGTTGCAGACTCCATCAAGAACCGCCTTCAACTCTTTATCACGGACTACCGCACCAACAAGGCTCGCGTAGATTTAGAATACTACACAAAATTGGCTAAAGACGCAAAAAAAGATTATGAAGAGGCACGCCGCAAGTATGGCAGCTATGCAGATGCCAACACCGATGTCGTTTTGGAAAGCTATAAAGCCAAGCAAACCGACATGGAGAATGATATGCAGTTGAAATACAATACCTATACAACCCTCAACACACAGCTCCAAGCCGCAAAAGCAAAGGTGCAAGAACGCACGCCTGCATTTACAGTAATAAAAGGTGCTGATGTGCCGATTAAGCCAGCAGGACCAAAGAGAATGCTGTTTGTAATTGGGATGTGTTTCCTTACCATGATAGTGCTGTGCCTGTATTCGATAAAGGACTTGTTTGTAAGGGAATAGAATAATCATCCTGACTAACAAAGCAAGTATTAGGTAGTCATCATAGCATAAAAGATACAATTAATGGGAGACACCAAGCTAATAATAAAAAACACCATAGCGCAATATGTAAGGACTGTAACAAATACATTGCTTGCATTGTATTCAACACGCCTCATACTTGACGCTCTCCAAATCTCTGACTATGGAGTATTTTCTGTTGTAGCCGGACTCACAAGTATGCTCGGCTTCATTACCAACGCACTACTCGTAACAACACAGAGATATTTATCTTTTTACTATGGAAAAGCGGATATCCCATACGTACGGAAGATTTTTTTCAACAGTTTGTTCTTACATTTGCTCATCGGAATGTCCATTGGAGTAGTTCTTTTTTTACTACGGAACTATATGGTACATACCTTCCTAAATATAGAAAGTGACAGATTATACGCTGCGGCACAGGTATATGACATCACAGCCTTCATTCTGCTCATTACCATACTGACAGCGCCGTTCAAGGCGCTGTTTGTAGCCAGAGAGAATATCACATATATTTCACTGCTTGAAATAACAGACGCATTTTTGAAACTTGTTTTAGCCCTGATGCTAACATCGTTATTTAAAGATGGAGACAAACTTATTATATATACAACAGGTCTATGTGTAATAACAGTCCTTGACCTGCTTGCTTATATTATCTATGGCTCTGTCAGATTTGAAGAATGCAGACACACCTTGCATAAGGGTTATTTGGACTTGTCTTGCATGAAACAATTATTGGGATTTGCCGGCTGGACTACATATGGAACTTTTTCATGGGTGTGCAGAAGTCAGGGCACTGCATTGATCCTAAACCGCTTTTTCGGCACGGCAATAAACGCAGCATATGGTATATCACAGCAAATATATGGTTCGATAATATTCATATCTACATCCGTATTGAATGCCATGAACCCGCAGATAATGAAAAGCGAGGGTTCTGGTGACAGAAAACAAATGCTTGCATTGGCAGGACAAGAAAGCAAATTCTCTGCTGCATTGATGGCAATTGTCTCTATCCCCCTAATGGTAGAGATGCCAGCATTGCTTGCGTTATGGCTTAAAGAAGTCCCTGAAGAAACTGTTATGTTCTGTCGTGCCATGATGATAGCTTTCCTTTGTGACCAACTGACACTTGGCTTGCATTCTGCCAATCAAGCCACAGGCAAGTTACGTACCTATTCCATTCTCATGTATACCCCCAAGATTCTTTACCTGCCAATAGCATGGATTGTCCTCTACAATGGTGGTTCCGCATACGATATAATGTGTATATATGTAGGTCTTGAAATCACTATTGCTGTAATACGCATACCATTTTTGAAATTCACCGCAGGACTTTCCATCACAAGATATTGTAAGCAGGTTATTTATCCCGTTGTTCCATTATGTGTGATAATATTGTGCGCAAGCATAGGCATTACAATATTTATTCCGTCATCCTCATACAGTTTTGTTGTGACAATACCTGTTTCTATGATAATAGGACTGCTGTCATTTTGGACATTTACGATGACACATGGAGAAAGAAAATTCGTAAAAGGCATAATAAATAATAGACTAAGGATATGGTCATGAGAATAGGAAAGCTTTATCTTTTAAGCAAAGAAAGACTATCCGAAACTTTCTTTTATGCTGGAATACTTGTAGCATTTTACGGTTCCATGTTTCCTTGGTTCTTGTGGAGCATCGAATCATACTATATGGTAATATCATGTGTGTTCCTTTTCTGCTCGATGATAGTGTCTAGAACCATGCATAATCCTGTATTCAACCAACATCATATAATCTTACCGCTATCAGGATATGCTATTCTTGCATTATATATGCAGATTGTTAACGAGCAGAATATCAACAGTTTTATCATTATAGCCTTCAATTGTTTCATTTTCTACACACTTTTCAGATATGAACGTAAAAGACTTGCAAAACTGTCTACAATATTGGCAAAGTCCATGGCTATATTGCTTGCTATATCCATTCCGACATTTTTAATGTATGTGGCAGGATTCCATTTCCCCAACAGAAGCGTAGAATTTCATGATTCATTCTATACATTCTCAAATTTCTATTTTTTTATCATCACTGATGGTGCGTTGTCTGCTATTTTCCCACGTTTTCAGGCGTATTTTTTGGAACCTGCACATCTTGGCACTGTTATAGCAGTGTTGCTTCAAGCACAATATGGGAATTGGAAGAAATGGTATAATATAATACTCTTTGTTGGGCTTGCCATCACATTCTCTTTAGGCGCATATGTCTATCTTACCTGCATTATATTCCTCATGTCATGGAGTACAGGAAAAAAGATTATACAAAAAGTTATCATATCCATCGTGGCTCTAAGTGCGATAGTTGCAACATCCTTTTTTTACAATCAGGGAGATAACCTTGTACATAATCTCATACTATTGCGTCTTGAGGTTGATGACGGAGAATTAGCAGGCAACAACAGGGTAACCCATGACTTTGATGCCGAGTTTAAGAATTTCTTGGAATCGGACGACCTACTATTCGGACGACAAAAAGACAATGTCTTCGGTGATGCTGGATATAAGGTATTCGTTTATGACTTTGGTTTTGTGGGACTTTTTCTCTTGATTATATTTTATGTTACAGCTATGTTTGACATAAAAGAATACAGGGCATCAATTTCTGCAATGATAATAGCGGCACTTATTTTTGGTGTAGATGCTTTCATTCTATGGTTCTGTCGTTTCATACCACTATACTGTACGGCACATACACAACTTATAAATAAAAAAGATAAAACATGAACCTATTACTGGATTTCATACCTTTCCAAAATCAGCACGGCGTGGGTGGGGCTGCAAGTTTCACCAAACGTATATGTGATGAAGTCATCGCCAACAAACGCAATGACACAAAGTTCTATGCCGTATATGATTCTACAAAACCACAATGTAAGATGTTCGATATATATGATTTTGCAAATAAAAACTCAATAACACTCCTTAATATTGCAGATAATAAGATAGGACATCTCACAAAGAATCACACCATAGATGTCTTTTTCATTGCCATAGCTCAATTTTATGCAGAATATGACCTGACAGGAATAAACTGCAAGACGGTTATGTTCATACATGATATATTTGATATAGAGAGGTGCGAGAACAGGATAGACGCCGCCATATATGATAAAAACTATGAAACGAAATGGCAATATGCCAAACGGTTGACCAACCTGTTTTCACACAGATGGGATCGTATGGCTAAAAAATGTTATGGCAATATAATTCCCCTATACACGGCTTCAAATACAATAGCATGTACGGTATCCGAGTACACGAAAAACTCGCTTACATATTTCTTCCCAACCATAAGAAAAAAAATCAACGTGTTCTATTCTCCCGTAAAAAAGACTAACAGAAAAGATTCTATAGAAGACGATATTTTAAGAAGTATAATCAATAAAAGAGAACCATACATACTGATTATCGCAGCGAACAGAATCTACAAAAATCCAAGCATTGTGATAAAAGTATTCCTCCGTTTAAAGGAAGAATATCCGCAACTTAAACTTATAACGCTGAAATATGGACGTAATGTGCATAAAGACCATATAGATATATCATTCTTGTCTGACTCTGACTTGGAGAATGCATACAAATATGCACAGGCATTGGTATTTGCCTCATTTTTTGAAGGATTCGGATACCCTCCAATAGAAGCCATGAGATACGGTACTCCGACAGTGGCATCAAACGTCACAAGCATTCCAGAGATATTGGGAGACGCAGGGGTATATTTTTCCCCATTATATCCAGCCGATCTATACCGTGCCCTAAAAGACGTATTAGATAATAAGAAGCATCTTTCTGAAAGGATACAGAAGCATTACCAACACATACGGAAAAGACAAGAAGAGGACTTGAATAAACTGACAGAGATTTTATTAACAAAATAGAAAAAACTTTGAATATGAAAACAAGAATAATAGCATTATACCTGCCACAATTCCATCCCATCCCGGAAAATGATAAATGGTGGGGACCTGGATTTACAGAATGGACAAATGTCGTAAAAGCCAAACCACTTTTCAAAGGACATAACCAACCACGCATTCCCGCAGACTTGGGCTTTTATGACCTGCGCCTGCCAGAAGTAAGAGAACAGCAGGCACAGCTCGCACGTGAGGCAGGAATTGAGGGATTCTGCTATTATCACTACTGGTTCGGTAATGGTAAAGAACTTTTAGAACGTCCGTTCAACGAAGTACTTGCCAGTGGTAAACCCGACTATCCTTTCTGCTTATGCTGGGCAAACCACAACTGGACAACAATAAGCTGGAAAAAGCATGCCACACAGCGCCTTGGAAGTACTATAATGGAAATAGAATACTCCCATCAGGATCATATAGAACATTTCTATCGCCTTTTACCTGCATTCAAAGACAAACGATATATAAAAGTAGATGGTAAACCGCTGTTTGCCGTATGGGCACCACGTGACATCCCCAATGTTAGAGACTTCATTGACACATGGCAAAGTTTGGCACTACAAAATGGTCTGCCGGGCATACACTTTGTAGGATATACAGCAAGTACCAGCAAATCATTAGCAGGACACAAAATGAATTTGTATGCCACCAACCACGTTGACGATTATTATAAGTCTGTACTCGACTTGGGGTTCGATGCCGTGATATCATCAGGACTGACACGTGCCCAAGCTGTTGTGCAAGGCCGGATGAGGCTGGCATGGAATATACTCACTTACAAGACATTCATCCCGTCACATGCCAGACTTGACTATGCAAAAGTCATGCGCCATTATTATACAGAAGAAGACCGTTGGGAGAACGTTTACCCAACTATATTGCCTCAATGGGACCGTACCCCACGCGCTGGCAGTAAAACTGAATATTTGGTAAACAGTACTCCTGAGAAATTCAAAAATACAATTCTTGATGCCATTGACCATATAGACAAAAAACAGGCTGAGCACAGGATATTGTTTCTCAAAGCATGGAACGAATGGGGAGAAGGAAACTATGTTGAACCAGATTTGACTTTCGGGCACGGATGGCTCAATGCCATAAAGGAAGCATTGACTGAACACAATAAATAGAACAAGAAGTATAAACATCTATGTCACTAAGCATATATAACATAAAAAAATGGACAAATATGATGCTCGGAAAAAGCATCATGCACGTTAATCAAGATATAGGAAAAAGTTTCACCTCTGGAACGATTTCAGGATATTACAATAACCTTACGGATAAAGTAACAATGTTGCCCGAACTGTTGGACACAGAGTCTTTGCCTACATTCTGTCTTCCAGAAGGTAGGAACATATTATTTCCTGTTGGAATATTCCAATACGGGTTAGGAGCCTATGACCTTTACTTACAAAGTCAAGACAAGCGATACAAAAAAAAATTCATGCAGTGCTGCCAATGGGCTATAGACAATCAGGAACCATCAGGTGCATGGGACAACTTTTCGTTTGAATATCCACAGAACCCTTATGGGGCAATGGCACAGGGAGAAGCAGCCTCATTACTCATCAGAGGATTTAAGGAAACTGGAGACAAGAAATATATCAATGCTGCAAAGAAAGCAATAGATTTCATGCTTCTGCCACTTGATAGAGGCGGCACAAGTTTATATACAAATAATGGAGGTATAATGATGTGCGAGTTTACTCATCTTCCAATTGTACTAAACGGATGGATATTCGCATGGTTCGGACTATATGACTATACTATCGCCACGAAAGATTGCGGGGCATACAAAGCTGCTACAGAACAATCAGAAAGGACTATAGCCCAGACACTTCCAATGTTCACGTATAGCCACTGGAGCCGATACGATATTAAGGACAAGATTGCTAGTCCGTTCTACCATCGTTTACACATTGCGCAGATGCAGGCGATGTATAAACTTACAGGTAATACGATATATGCAGAATTCGAAAAACGATGGAAAAAGGACTATGACAATATGTTATGGAAGAGTGTTGCTTTCATCCGCAAAGCATGGCAAAAGATATCTGAAAAGGAATGAGTATAACTAACAAAAGACAAGAAAGAAATGAAAAAGAAAGTAGGTATAATAGGGCATTTCGGCTTTGGAAAAGAATTTCTTGATGGTCAGACAGTCAAGACAAAAACGCTGGCAAAAGAATTGAAAAACATTTTTGGAGATGAACAAATAATACTCTGTGATACCCACAATAGTCTAAAATTTCTTGTTACACTTCTATTCACAGGGATACGTCTGCTTCAATTATGCGACAATATCATAATACTCCCTGCTCACAATGGTATACGGATAATAGCCCCATTACTTTGTTGCCTAAACTTTTTTTTCAAAAAAAAGCTACACTACGTAGTGATAGGAGGATGGCTACCCAAACTATTGCTACATAACAAAACACTATCTTACTGTTTATCAAGATTTGCCGGAATATACGTGGAAACAAAGTCGCTGCAAGACAAAATGTATGCGTTAGGGTTCAACAATGTGTATATAATGCCTAACAGCAAAGAACTCACAACAGTTTCCTTGTCACAATCTAACAATAATAATATACAAACATTACCTATGAAGCTCTGTATCTTTTCACGCATAATGAAACAGAAAGGTATTGAGGATGCAGTCAATGTTATAATCGGCATTAATAAAGATGCAGATAAGACAATATACACATTAGATATATACGGCCAAATAGACCGCCAAGAACATGAATGGTTTCACAAACTTAAGGACAACTTTCCTCCATATATATCATATAAGGGGTGTGTGCCATACGAAGAAAGTACTAACATACTCAAAAACTATTTTGCCCTGCTCTTTCCCACCCGTTTCTATACAGAAGGGGTACCTGGTACAATCATTGACGCATATGCCTCGGCATTACCTGTAATAGCATCAAGATGGGAGAACTTTCATGACGTAATAGATGATGGAAAGACTGGATACGGATATGAATTCGAAAACATTGAAGATTTTCATCGTATTATGAATGAAATAGTATCATACCCTGAAAAAATTACAGACTTGAAACATCAGTGTTTAGAAAAAGCTCATGAATTTAGCCCTCACACTACAATAAAAGTTCTCCTGACTCACCTTTAATTATGGTTGTCTGGTAGACGTAGAATTCATAGGTATTCTTTTTTCAGGAATCCTGTAAATTTGTGTTTTACCAGATTGTAATATTTATGCAAAGAACTTAAAGACAGAAACTAAAATATTGCGGTGTGAAAATGGCAATAAAACAATTTAAAATCCCTGTATCTATTTCCGAGTCCATTTTTCGCAATTATTGCTGTCCGATAAAACTTTTTTCTCACATATAAAATTAGGGCTGATTCCATCTGTAGGAGTCTGCCCTTTTTTGTTTAATATGTTTTTCGAATATCAATAAATATTTTTACAAAGGTAAGGATATTTTCCTTCTTGTTCGAAATCAACATCTCGTTTTATCAGTTCTACCTCTGAAATATATACCCCCTTCTGATATAATGGTTCTGAATAGTTCCCTGTTCATATATTAGTATAATTCAAGACAGAAGCGTTGCACTTCTATCTTGAATTATACGGATTATAGTGCGGAAAACGTGAAAAAGATGGCGCTTTATCAGACTGTAGCGAATAAGGATATAACGCGATTATATCTATACGTTTTTTGTACAAAGCCTCTGTACTGTTTGTACATGGGCGTTGTAGCGTTTGTACAAAGGCTTTGTACTTTTAGTACATAGGCCATGTACTAAAAGTACAACACGCTTGTAGAATTCTGTACTAAAGGTATTGAAACTTTAAAATAGTAGCAACCACTATCAATTTTTCTGCCATTATCTTGGTTATGCTGCATTATTTGCTTATCTTTGACGCAAAATCTGCGGCGATATTGGGCAGGAAACGCCGCATAAATGTATCCAAATATGTATATACTAGAACAAGAGAAATACTTATCATACCTTATAAAATAATTTTCGACCATTCTACACAATATTCAATAAAAAATCAGTACCTTTACATTCTCAAACGATTAAGGATAAGAAATGACAGAGAAAGAACTTTTTACAGAACACGCAAAAAACTATCTTTTGTGTTACAACAATCAATGTGAGAAACACGAACAATGTCTCAGATGGATTCTGAAAGACTATGTGCCGAAAGAACAGGCGTCGGTTACGGCAGTCAACCCTCTCTATACGGACAAGAGCGGGTGTAGACTGTTCCAAAGCAGCGAGAAACGCAAAATGGCTGTCGGCATGACCAAGTTTTATGACGAGATGCCAAGAAAGAAGGGGCAGAGCATCCGCGATACGCTGGAAAGGCATTTCGGCCATACCATGTATTACCTTTACAGAAACGGTGAACGCCCCATAACACCGGATATGCAAGAGTATATAAAAAAGGTTTGCATAAGAAACGGCTGGAACGAGGAGCCTGTATATGATGGCTTTACGGAAGAATACGAATGGTGATTTGGACGTTTTTCTTGCATATATAATTCCACAAAACAGAGATATACACATTAAAAACATTCGACATTTTATGCAATATTTACATTATTATTGTGTTATTTATTAAAATAACAAGACAAGAAACATACATACACGATGAAAGATATAAGAATTGCAGTGATTGGATTAGGATATGTAGGCTTACCGTTAGCCAGATTATTTTCCACGAAATACCACACTATTGGATTTGATATGAACCAAAACAGAGTCGATTCCTTAATGAGTGGCCATGACACAACCCTTGAAGTTGATGATAAACTGCTTCAAGAAGCCATAAAGAACGGATTCATGTGTACAACAGATATCAATAGTATAAAAAACTGCAATTTCTACATTGTCGCAGTACCGACACCTGTTGACAACAATAACAGACCGGATTTACTCCCACTGATTGGTGCCAGCGAGACTGTAGGACAAGTAATTTCAAAAGGAGACATTGTCGTGTACGAGTCAACCGTATACCCTGGAGTGACAGAAGAAGAATGCCTTCCAGTTGTAGAACGTGTCTCCGGGCTGAAGTTCAATAAAGATTTCTTTGCCGGATATTCTCCTGAGCGCATCAACCCTGGCGACAAGGAACATACAGTAGAGAAAATCAAGAAAGTTACATCCGGCTCCACACCTGAAATAGCAGACATTGTAGACTCGGTATACAATTCAGTATTAGTAAACGGAACTCATAAAGCCCCATCAATAAAGGTGGCAGAGGCCTCAAAGATTATAGAAAACTCCCAGCGTGATGTTAACATTGCATTTATGAACGAACTCGCAAAGATATTCAATGCTATGGGAATTGACACACGTGATGTCATTGAGGCAGCTGCATCAAAATGGAATTTCATAAAGCTATCCCCCGGTCTTGTCGGTGGGCACTGCATCAGCGTGGATCCATATTACCTCATCCAAAAAGCCCAGGTATATGGTGTTTTGCCAAGAGTTATGTCGTCTGCACGACGACTCAATGATGGCATGGGCGACTATGTAGCGAATCAGACCATCAAACTGATGAATAAGAAAGGGGTGCTGGTAAAAGATGCCAATATACTGATACTTGGTGTTACTTTCAAAGAAAACTGTCCGGATATACGTAACACAAAGATTGTGGATATATACCATACTCTGAACGAATACACAAGCAATATAACTATATACGACTCTTGGGCCAATGCTGACAATGTGAAAAAGGAATTCGGTATTAATATTGTCACAGAAGGCTTGGACGAGATGTATGGAAAGTTTGATGCAGTAATTCTCGGAGTTGCACATAATGAATTCAAAAACATAAATGTCAGATGCTTTCTTAAATCCGACAATGGAGTCGTTTATGACGTAAAGGGTATTTTAGACAAGAAAAGCATTGACGGTCGATTATAAAATAACATACTCTATTAAAAGAAGAAAAGTATGGTATCTGTTATATGTCCAATATATAACGAAGAAAAATACATAACAAAATGTATAGAGTCAGTACTTGAACAAGATTACCCAACTGAAGATTTGGAAATTTTGTTTGTTGATGGATTAAGTACTGACAAAACAAGAAAAATTGTATCTGACTATGCGACAAGATACAATCAGATAAGGTTGCTCGACAATCCACATCGCATTGTTCCCTATGCGATGAATATAGGTATAAAGGCCGCAAAAGGAGATATCATTATAAGATTGGACGGACACGTGGAATACCCAACCAACTATATATCCAAATGTGTACATTATCTTATGACACTCCCTAATGCAGAGAATGTTGGTGGCGTATGCCAAACCCTGCCATGCAACGAACGAAATATATCACAGGCCATAGCGATAGCATTAAGTACCGGCTTCGGTATGGGTAATTCTTCTTTCAGAATTGGAAGTACAGAGATACGGAAAGTAGACACCGTCCCATTTGGCTGTTTCAGAAAATCATTATTCGAGCGTGTTGGTTATTATGACTATGAATTAGTCAGGAATCAAGATGATGAGTTGAACGGACGAATTATAAAAAATGGAGGCTCAATATATCTCATACCGGAATTAAAGATAAAATACTACTCAAGGGACAAGATCTCAAAGGTGCGCCGTATGTTCTATCAATACGGACTGTATAAGCCATTGGTGAACAAGAAACTCGGCAGTCCAGCAACAGCGAGACAGTTTGTGCCACTGCTGTTCTTGCTCGGTATCGTATTGGGAGGAATATTGAGCGCGTTTTCCATATATATAATGTATATATACTTTGCCGTTTTGGCATTGTATCTTGCCATCGGACTTTTCATCGGCTGCAAATATGCCGTGAAATACCGCAGGCCTATGCTCACGCTGCTGATGCCATACGTGTTTGCCAATGTCCATCTGAGCTACGGATACGGATACCTGAGAGGCATATACAAGATACTGGCAAATAAGAAATTTAACGTAGAATCTAACAGATAACAAAAAATAAAGAAATGAAGATACCATTCTCACCACCTGATATTACAGAAGCCGAGGCAAACGAAGTACGCGATGCCTTATTGTCAGGATGGATTACAACCGGGCCACGCACAAAAGAATTGGAACGACAGATAGCCACATTCTGCAACACCAACAAGGCCGTATGCCTCAATTCGGCGACCGCCTGTCTGGAGATGGCGTTGAGGGTGTTGGGTATTGGTCCTGGCGATGAAGTAATCACTTCCGCCTATACTTACACGGCATCGGCAAGCGTAGTCTGCCACATAGGAGCAAAACTGGTACTGGTCGACACTCAAAAAGACTCGTTTGAGATGGACTATGACAAACTGGCTGACGCAATCAACGAGAAGACAAAAGCTGTTATTCCTGTTGATTTGGCTGGTATTCCGTGCGACTACGACCGCATATTCGACATCGCAAACAGCAAGAAAGCACTCTTCTCGCCGAAGACTGATATTCAGAAAGCGATTGGTAGAGTGGCCATCGTGGCTGATGCAGCACACGCTTTCGGTGCCCGCTGGCATGGCAAGATGGTGGGAAGCATAGCCGACTTCACCTCGTTCAGCTTCCATGCAGTGAAGAATTTTACTACGGCCGAGGGCGGCGCACTCACATGGAGAGACATTGAGGGCATCGACAACGACCATATCTATAAAGAACTTCAACTGCTGTCGCTGCACGGTCAGAGTAAGGACGCACTGGCAAAGACACAGCTCGGAGCATGGGAGTACGACATTATATCACCGGCTTATAAGTGCAACATGACCGATATCATGGCAGCCATCGGGCTGGTGCAGATGAAACGCTACCCTGCCCTGCTCGAACGCCGCAAGCAAATCATCGGGATGTATAACGATGCGCTTAAGGGATGCAACGTACAGGTGCTCAACCATTACACAGACGAACACACTTCATCAGGTCATCTCTATCTCGTGAGACTGCTCGGCAAGGATTCCGAATATCGCAACAACGTGATAACAGAAATGGCAAAGCGCGATATAGCCTGCAATGTACACTACAAGCCTCTGCCTATGATGACAGCCTACAAGGCCCTGGGATTCGACATAAAGGACTATCCGAACGCATACGCGCAGTTCTGCAACGAGATAACGCTGCCGTTGCATACCAAACTCACAGACGAAATGGTAGAATACATTATCAGGAACTTTAAGGAAACTGCATTTTGACACGCATATTTGACATATTGTTAGCAACGCTCGGACTTGTTATACTTTCGCCACTGCTCATCTTTGTGTATGTGGCGATAGTATTGGAAAGCCGTGGAGGCGGTTTCTACCGGCAGGAACGTACAGGACGGTATGGCAAACCGTTCAGGCTGATTAAGTTCCGCTCGATGTATGTCAATGCCGACAAGCACGGTCTCATCACCGTTGGCGGACACGACAACCGCATAACAAGAGTCGGATATTATATACGTAAATACAAGATAGACGAGCTGCCGCAACTCATCAATGTCGTAAAGGGAGACATGAGCATCGTAGGACCGCGTCCGGAAGTGAAGAAATATACCGACCTCTACACCGAGGAGCAGCGCAAGATATTGGATATCAGGCCGGGCATAACCGACTATGCGTCGATAAAATACGTAGACGAGAACGAGATATTGGGTACCTCAGACAATCCAGAGCGCACATATATAGAACATATAATGCCGGACAAGATAAAGCTGAATATGATATATATCAGCCAAAACGGCATAAAAGAATATTTCAAGATTATCTTCCTTACACTCACCAACATTGCAAGATAAGTTGCATACCGTGGTGAATGGCCGGAACTTTTCACATAACAACTATGAGGATATTATATAAATTATCACATTGGTACTTCACAAAGAAGGCTTTACCATATTGGTGCATCCTTCTTATCGACTGTGGAGTGGTGTTCATGTCATATCTTTTCATCTACCAGCAACTGAATAGCGGTGCCCTACTTCTGAGCAATTTCTATCAAATTTGCATGACGACACTGATGTACACGCTATTCTATGGCATGGCATTCAAATGTTTCCATACATACAGCGGCATCCTCCGTTACTCTTCATTCATCGACCTTCAACGCATAGCATACGCCGTAGCACTCGGCGGTACCACCTCTTATGCCATACATCTATTAGTAGGACATACTTATCCACTTTATTTTATAAGCGGCCAATACATACTTTTGGCATCGTTGCTTTCGGGAGGAATGCTGTGGGCATTGCGCATATTGATGAAAATTCTGTACGAAGTATCAGTAAAAAGCATAAACTCCAAGTACACATATATATATGGTACAGACAGCAGTGCGATAGCCTTAGCAAAACATTTCAGGAACGAAAGCCCCCAGAAGTTTGACATCAAAGGCTTTATAACAGAAAACCGAGATGCAAAGCATCATGAATTGATGGGCGAAAAGATATACATTCTTGATGAGACTTTGCCCGAACGGATGAAAGGCAACGGCATTGAGGCGTTTGTCGTAACTAATGGAAAGCTGGCAAGTTTCCGCAACAATCAGGAAATGCAAAACGCAATCATCAAGGCGGGCATAAAGATTTACGTTCAAAGAAATGAGGAAGAATGGAAGAACGGAGACTTAGACAAACCTGCACTTAAGCATATTGAGATAGAAGACCTGTTGCCACGCGAGGAGATACAGATTGACATGGATGCGGTTGGTACGCTTCTGCGTGGCAAGAGCATCATGATTACCGGCTCGGCAGGCAGCATCGGCAGTGAGATTGTGCGCCAGGTAGCGAAGTTCGAGCCTGAGATGATGCTGCTAATAGACCAGGCCGAGACTCCGCAGCACGACATCCGCCTGTTCATGCAAAAGAATTATCCACACATCAAGGCCGAAACCATAGTAACCACAATATGCAACAAAGGCCGTATGGAGACGCTGTTCAAGACCTACAAGCCCGATTACGTGTTCCATGCAGCAGCATACAAGCACGTGCCCATGATGGAAGACAATCCTTGCGAGGCCATTCAGAACAACGTGGAAGGAACGAGAAACATCGCCGACCTGTCCGTGAAGTACGGCGTAAAGAAGTTCGTGATGATTTCAACCGATAAGGCCGTGAACCCGACCAACGTGATGGGATGCAGCAAACGCATCTGCGAAATCTATGTGCAGAGCCTCGACAAGGCGATAAAGGACGGCAAGACAGAAGGCGTTACACAATTCGTTACAACCCGTTTCGGCAACGTCTTAGGCTCCAACGGTTCTGTAATACCATTGTTCAAGGAGCAGATAAGGAACGGAGGACCGGTAACGGTAACACATCCAGATATCTTCCGCTACTTCATGCTCATCCCCGAAGCCTGCAAGTTAGTTCTCGAAGCCGGCACAATGGGCCACGGAGGAGAGATTTTCGTGTTCGATATGGGCGCGCCGGTGAAGATTGTAGACTTGGCAAAGCGCATGATTAAACTGAGCGGAGCAGAGAACATTGAGATAAAATATACAGGATTGCGCGACGGCGAGAAGCTCTATGAGGAGGTTCTCAACGATCAGGAAATAAACAAACCGACTCAGAACGACAAGATAAAGATTGCCACAGTGCGCGAGTATGACTTCGCCGAGGTCTGCAATAACATTGAAAGACTGATAGCGAACAGCTATAAATACGATGATATGGAAACCGTAGCAAACATGAAAGAGATTGTTCCTGAATACAAGAGCAACCATTCTGTTTACGAAATCCTTGATAAGAAATGAGCCATATAAACAAATACGGAAACGGTATTTCACAACATATAAAGCGCTCCATTGACTTTCTGCTGGCACTTGTATGCCTTGTTCTGTTCTCGCCAGTGTTCTTAGTGTGTTACATTGGTATACGGAGAGAAGACGGTTGCCCCGTAATATTCTCGCAAGAGCGTATCGGCAGAGGCGGAAAACCGTTTATGATACTTAAGTTCAGAACGATGAAAGAAGAGGCTGAGAAGGACGGCGTGCCTCAGTTGGCAGAGAAAGAAGACAGCCGGCTCACTCCTTTCGGCGGCTGGCTGCGCAAGCATCATCTCGACGAACTGCCACAACTGTGGAACGTTCTTAGGGGAGATATGGCCTTTATAGGCCCGCGTCCCGAGCGGAAATACTTCATCGACAAGATTATGGAACACGACCCGCGCTATGAACTGCTCTATCAGATACGTCCGGGAGTAACTTCTTACGCCACATTATACAACGGATACACCGACACTATGGAGAAGATGCTACGCCGCCTGGAGCTCGACCTTTATTATTTAGAGCACCGGTCGTGGTGGCTCGACACAAAAATTCTGTTCAATACATTCCTTAATATCGCGTTTGGAAAAAAGTTCTAACCAATAAATAATGGCAGACAGATGTCCAATATTCTGTCTGCCATTATTGTTTTCTTTTGTAAGTAAGTCACCAAAATTAAACGATACTATTTATAAAATAGCACATACTTGCATCTTAATTTATACATTAATTTTAGTGACTTACTTATCTCTCCGGCTTTTCAGAGGCATTTTCAACGACACGGCAATCTTTGACGCACTTTCCGGCAAGCGCTGATATGAGCAATATCAGAACTTCTTGAAACTCAATCTCAGTTCATCCGTTGCGAGAGTCATGCGATTGGCGCTAAGCCCTTCTATGCGGAAAGTCTCGTCAAGGGCGTTAACACCATAAGGCGACAATATAGACGGGTCCTCCACCTTTATGTCGCCCTCCTCCCGGTTGTCCTTGTACGGGTCGTAAAGACGCAGGGAAGAGTTCACATTCTCGAAATGGAACAAGTAGCCTCGCGCCTCTTTGTCATAGTCAGTAACATTCACGAGTCCCACCTGAACGCTCCAGAACACGCGCCGTTCAGACAAATCGCACACGCCGCCGGTAGCCAGCGTGTCTACACGCTCCATGTGCCAGAAGCCGTCAAGGTCGCCGTTGTCCGACGTTTCAATGTCGCACGAAGCCATACACGATGCCATCAATGCTGCTATAAAGAATGATTTTATTGCTTTCATAATGAGAATAATCCTGTTTTTGATATTGTCAGTTGAAATCCGTAGTTATGTCCGAGAATGTGTCCGAAATCCATTCCGCAACCACCACGGATGCTCCAGCCCTCCAATTTTCGTCCTGTGAAAGTATAGGCAGCCTCGGCCAGCACACTCACGTTATGATGTTTTTTTGTATAAGGATTGTCGTAAGTACCCCATCCCTCCTGATAAGTACCCAACAGGCGATAACGCAGGTTGTCGTAAGGTTCGCCCGAGAGGCCAAGATGGAACGCCATGAAGCGGTTGTTCTCCACTGCGATAGTGCCATCTGTATTGTATATCGGCGAGCGATAGAGCGGATTGCCAATCACCTGCCCCCAATGCTGCCATCCGGCAAACATTCCGTGATTGTAGAAGTTGTCCCGTCCTCCGATATGGTCGCTCATCGAAGGCGTGTGGTCGTGGTAAACCGGACCGCTCTGATACTTCGTATAGAGATACTCGAAGACTATTCCGCGCACCCATGTGGCCCACTTCAGTTTCACCTCCGCGCCGAGCATCCAGTCCTTGAAGTCATACAGCAGATACTTATGGTCTTTCTTCACGTCCCATTCATCGCCCGAGCCATAACCGTCGTAGTCGAGCTGGAACATCGACGAGTGGTCTTCGAAGAACTTATCGGCATAAACGGCCGCCATGAAATCCTCGTTCTCGTAGTTTATACGCATCACCCAACTGCCCAACTGGTCGCCCTCCACGTTCTTGTATTGCGTCTCATTGGCCTCGGCTCCACCCGGAATGAGAGCGTCAAGATAGGCCTTCAGCCCCGTTCCATTGTTATATACGCGCATCGTGCCGTCGCCATTGGGCAGATACGACCTGCCGCCGAAGAGCGAAGCCATCTCCAATCCCACCTCGAACGACCACGGACAGAACACATCCTCGTTGCCGATTTTCAGATAACCGGCCTTACTGTGATAGAGAACATCTTCTGTATATTTCGTCTTACGGGCCGTGAAATCGCCCTCCCAGTCGCCGTCCGTAAGTTTTCCGTAGGCTATATGTCCTTTCAGATGCAACCATCCGCGCGTCAGCGGCACAGTCCAATATTCCGGCAAAGCCAGCCTCACCTGCGGAATGGGCCGGGCATTGCGTCCGAGGGTCTGCGAACCACTCGACAGCTCATTGTTCTTCAGTTCCATCGGATATTCCTTTGCGCCCACAGTGAGCGTTCCGTGCAGCCAACGTCCCTCGGCATAAGCCTGCTGAACGACCACATTGCTCGTATAATTCACCGGCACAGCCAAGTCCACACCATAGCCCACGCCCCACTTCCGGCCCTCGTCGGCCTTCAACGGACGTTCTATCGCACCGCGCAAGTAGCCATTGGTCTTGTCGAGCGAACTCAGACCGAACTTATTGGCGTTGAGCCACAGTGGCGTTTTCCCTTTGGAAAAACTGCCCTGCATCTCCACCTTATATTCTATATCATGCAACAGCCGGCTTACAGACTCCTGCCTCGCATCTTCCTCCTGTGCCACCGCGCTTGTCGCGACAAGCAAAGCCAGCACCGCAAAAATATTCTTCATCATGCTATACAAGTACGTGTACATTAATATATATAACGTCATGGCCGGGCTTTTATTGTACAACAACCACGCAACTATCATGCAAAGGCATCGCAACCTGCATAAAAATGCCATGCGACCACACAAATATCACTTTAGGGAAAATCCCCGCCGGTTTAGGGAAAATCCTTTCATAATACACAAAAATCTTCGCAATTTTGCAACATGAAAATAAGGAACACTCTAAAAAAACATACCACTATGAAGAAGCTAATGATAATTCTGACCGCTCTGTTTACGATGACAGTATCGGCAAACGCCATGAGCTACGAGCAGGCCCGCCAGCAGGCTCTGTTCCTGACAGATAAGATGGCTTACGAACTGAACCTCACCGAGGACCAGTACGAGGCGGCATACGAGATTAACCTTGACTACCTGATGGGCGTAAACAGCTATGACGACGTTTACGGAACATATTGGACACACCGCAATCTCGACATGAGCTACGTGCTCTTCGACTGGCAGTACAGGGCTTTCTGCGCAGCATCCTACTTCTACCGCCCGATTTATTGGAACGCAGGCTACTGGCACTTCGCCATCTACGCACGCTATCCGCGACGCGACTACTTCTATTTCGGACGGCCGCACTTCTGGACTGTGTACCGCGGCGGACACAGTTGGCACTACAACGGAGGCCGCTCGTGGTATCACGGACGCAGATTCGGCGAGCCAAGCCGACCGGGAGGACGTCATTTCGGTATGCAGGACGGACACCGCAGGGGCGACTACCGCAACGGATTCAACAACCGCCCGGGAGGCAACCACAACATGGGCACAGGCAGAAGAGATAACAATCGCTACAACAACGACAAAAACAATAACAGCAACCGGCCGAACAGCGGATTCGGAAACGGCAACCGACCGAACCGTGGCGACAATACGACGCGTCCGTCAGACAAGGGAGTAAACAACGGAAGCGGAACATCAGGCAGCCGTCCGCAAACAGGTTCTCAGGACAACAGACCGACAAGAGGAACACGCGGATTCGGCAACCGTCGCGACAACAGCAATTTCAACCGTCCGACGCATGAAAGTTCCACCCGCACAACGGTTACGAGAACACCCAATCCGGGCAGTACATCGCGCAACTTCGGCACACCGTCAAGAAGCAACTCATCGCCCAGCCGTTCGTTCTCACCCAGCCGGTCATCCGGTTCTTCGGTCAACCGCTCGTCAAGCTCATCATTCAGCCGCCCGTCGGGAGGCTTCTCCGGCGGCAACCGCGGTGGTGGCAGCCACTCTTCCGGTGGCAGTCACGGTGGCCGCAGATAATGTTCAAAGACAATTCATAAATACTTTAGAATATAAAAAGGTTGTTTTCAGCGGGACAAAAGAAGATAAATACACAGAAAAAAATTTAGGTTTAGAATTAGAGAGTTAAATGTTGAAGTGGCTGTACCGTGGTGGCACAGTCACTTTTCTTTTATAGAAATGGATGTTTTACTATCCAACTTCGCAGCAAACCATAGCCATAATTTTGGCAGCCTGTATATCGCTGATTTCCAGCAATATACAAAGCAGGCTTCCAAAGTGGCCGAAACGGCGCAGTACTAAGCCCGAAATACTCCAGTACTAAGCCCGAAATACTCCAGTACTAAAGCCCGAATACTCGAATACTAAAGCCAAATTACTCCAATACTTGGCCTAAAATACTCCAATACAAAGCCGGAATTACCACAGAACTCCGCCCAACAGTCCCCCAAAAAGACTATTGTCTGAACTACCGAACTCCAGTCTACGCTCTCCTGATTCAACGAATATTTATAAATAAACTAAAATTATTATCGTTGTTTCCCATTAAATAACTAACTTTGTATTCATCTAATAAACTGCGGAGAAAATATATCATGGCGGCAATGAACAATAGCGACAGTGTGGTAATCATTCCAACATATAACGAGAAAGAGAACATCGAGAAAATCATTCGTGCGGTATTCGGCCTTTCCAAGTGCTTCCATATCCTCGTAATCGACGACGGCAGTCCCGACGGAACAGCCGGAATAGTGCACGGACTGATGGAAAAGGAATTTGCCGACAGACTGTTTATAATAGAACGGGCGGGCAAACTCGGACTCGGAACGGCTTATATCACGGGATTCAAATGGGCGCTGGAACACGGCTACGACTATATCTTTGAGATGGATGCCGACTTCAGCCACGATCCGAACGACCTGCCGCGGCTCTACGCAGCCTGCCATGACGAGGGCTACGATGTGGCTATCGGCTCGCGATATGTGAGCGGAGTGAACGTCGTGAACTGGCCTATCGGCCGTGTGTTGATGAGCTATTTCGCATCTAAATACGTGCGTATGGTAACGGGATTCAACGTGCATGACACCACGGCGGGCTTCAAATGCTACAAGCGCAGGGTGCTTGAGACTGTGCCGTTAGACGAGGTGAGATTCAAGGGATATGCCTTCCAGATAGAGATGAAGTACACGGCCTATAAGATTGGTTTCAAGATAAAGGAAGTACCGGTGATATTCGTCAACCGTCGCGAAGGCGTGAGCAAGATGAGCGGCGGCATTTTCGGGGAGGCTTTCTTCGGCGTTATGCGGCTGCGCATGGACGGATGGTTCCGCAAATATCCGCCAATGCCGAAGGCAGAGGTGAGAAGTGAGAAGTGAGAGGTGAGAGGTGAGAGGTGAGAGGTAAGAGAATAGCAACATAAAGGATGAGATAATAGATGAGATAATAGATGAGATAATAGATGAGATAATAGATGAGATAATAGATGAGATAAAGAAAGAGATAATGGATGAAATAATGGGATGATATAATGGCACATATCTTATTACAAAAGAATGTATCCTCTTTCTGCAAAAAAGCATTTCTCTCACCTCTTACCTCTCACCACTTACCTCTTACCTCTTACCTCTTACCTCACACCACTTACCTCTAAAAAGCCTCTACTCGTGAGAGCATGACATGGAAATAAAGAAAATTCAGAAGCTATACGGCTCTCTGCCACAGGCGGGAGCGTTTTTGAAGACACTGGAAGACAAGTCGGCAACGACGGTTTTCCTGAAGGGTTTATTGGCCTCGGCCGCACCGCTTTTCTTCTCCTCCATACACGAAAGGATGGGAACAGCGGTTCTTTTTGTATTGAACGATGCCGATGAGGCGGGCTATTTCTATCACGACCTTACGCAGATTATGGGACAGGAGAATGTGCTTTTCTTCCCGTCTTCCTATCGGCGTGCCGTGAAATACGGTCAGCGCGATGCGGCAAGCGAGATACTCCGCACGGAGGTGCTGGCAAGGTTGAGACGGGAAGAGAGTGAAAAGAGGAGAGAGGAGAGGGGAGAGAGGAGAGAGAATAGCAGCATAAAGGATGGAAATGGAGAATCTCTGAGAATTGAGAATGAAGAAGAGAGGTTTAAGAATACCGACATAAAGAATGGGGAAAAAAGCATTTCTCTCTCCCCTCTCCCCTCTCCTCTCTCCACTTTATACATCATCGCTTACCCCGAAGCCATTGCCGAACTTGTCATTACGCAGAAGCAGCTCGACGAGCGACGCCTGTCAATGAAGGTGGGCAACACGGTCGACATCGTTGAGACGGCAAGACAACTGCGCGATTATGGTTTCCGCGAGACAGATTACGTGTATGAGCCGGGCCAGTTTGCCCTACGCGGAAGTATCCTCGACGTGTATTCATACAACAGCGAACTGCCGTTCCGTCTCGATTTCTTCGGCGACGAGATTGATTCCATCCGTACATTCGAGGTGGAAACACAGTTGTCGAAGGATAAGAAAACGGAGATTGAGATTGTGCCGGAACTTTCTTCACTGACCGAAACAAAGATTCCGTTCCTCAGCTTTTTGCCAAAAGACACACTTCTCGTCATGAAGGACTTCACCTTCGTGCATGATTCCATCGACCGCATATATAAGGACGGCTTCTCGTCGCAGGCCATGACCGAGCGCATGGAGGGCAAGACCGAGGCCGAACAGCAACAGATAAGGCGCGAGATGGTGCGCGAAAGCCAACTCGTCAGTCCGTCGGCATTCGCTGCCGTGGCATCGGGTTTCCGACGGGTGGAGTTCGGCAGCAATGCCGCAGACAAGGCGAAGAAGCGCGAGAACAACGGCGTTGGCGACAAAACTGCCCTCATAGCATTCGACATTTCGCCCCAACCGCTGTTCCACAAGAATTTCGACCTGCTCACAAAGACGCTCGAAGACTATCTGCTTCAGGGCTACACATTATATATATTGGCCGACAGTGCAAAGCAGACGCAGCGGCTGCGCGACATTTTCGACAGCAAGGATGGGGGCGATGATTATGACGAGAGATACAACAAGGCACTGAGCAGAAGTTCGGAAAACGAGAGCGTGTGCAGCCGGTTGCCGTTCGCGCCGGTGGACAAGACCCTGCATGAGGGCTTCGCCGACAACACTTTGCGCGTCTGTTTCTTCACCGACCATCAGATATTCGACCGTTTCCACAAGTACAATCTGCGGTCGGACAAGGCTCGCGCGGGTAAGATTGCACTCACGATGAAGGAACTTCAGGAGATGGAACCGGGCGATTACATTGTTCATGTGGATTACGGAATAGGCAAGTTTGCCGGTCTTGTGCGTGTGCCAACAGGTGGTTCCTATCAGGAGATGATAAGAATCGTATATCAGCGTGGCGACATCGTAGACGTGTCGATACACTCCCTGTATAAGATTTCAAAGTACAGAAGCAACGGAAGCGGTGAGCCTCCGCGCCTTTCCACGCTCGGCACCGGCGCATGGGAGCGTCTGAAGGAACGCACCAAGAAGCGCATCAAGGACATCGCGCGCGACCTGATAAAGCTATATGCCAAGCGCCGGCACGAGAAAGGTTTCTCTTTCAGTCCCGACACGTTCATGCAGCATGAGCTTGAGGCCAGTTTCCTATATGAAGACACGCCCGACCAACAGAAAGCCACAACCGAAGTGAAGGCCGACATGGAGAGTTCGCGGCCTATGGACAGGCTTGTCTGTGGCGATGTGGGCTTCGGTAAGACCGAGATTGCGGTGCGCGCGGCGTTCAAGGCGGCCTGCGACTCAAAGCAGGTGGCGGTGCTTGTGCCTACTACGGTGCTCGCATTCCAGCATTATCAGACCTTCCGCGACCGCTTGCGCAACCTTCCCGTGCGTGTCGATTACCTGTCGAGAGCGCGCTCGGCAAAGCAAACAAGAACGGTGCTGAACGACCTTGAGGAGGGAAAGGTGGACATTCTCGTGGGCACGCACAAACTGATTGGCAAGAACGTGAAGTGGAAAGACCTGGGACTACTTATCATCGACGAGGAACAGAAGTTCGGCGTGTCGACGAAAGAGAAGCTGCGCACGCTTAAGACCAACGTCGACACGCTCACGATGTCGGCCACTCCTATCCCCCGTACATTGCAGTTCTCGCTGATGGGCGCACGCGATATGAGCATCATGCGCACTCCCCCACCCAACCGTTACCCTATTCAGACAGAACTGGCGACATTCGGCCACGAGATAATCGCCGACGCGATAAACTTTGAGATGAGCCGCAACGGACAGGTGTTCTTCGTGAACGACCGCATCAGCAACCTGCAATCGCTGGCCGACCTCATAAAAAAATACGTGCCCGACGCGCGTATTGCCATCGGACACGGACAGATGAAGCCCGAGGAACTGGAGGAGATTATCATGGGCTTCATAAACTACGACTATGATGTGCTGCTATCGACGACCATCGTCGAGAACGGTATCGACATATCGAATGCCAACACCATCATCATCAACGATGCTCACCGCTTCGGTCTCAGCGACTTGCACCAGATGCGCGGACGAGTGGGACGTTCCAACCGCAAGGCATTCTGCTATCTGCTTTCGCCTCCGTTAGCGAGTCTGAACAATGAGGCGCGTCGCCGGCTGGAGGCTCTTGAGACGTTCTCTGACCTCGGCAGCGGTTTCAACTTGGCCATGCAGGACCTTGACATACGTGGCGCGGGAAACTTATTGGGTGCGGAACAAAGCGGATTTATGGAGGATTTGGGCTACGAAACCTATCAGAAGATACTGAATCAGGCCGTAACCGAACTGAAGAATGATGAGTTCGCCGATATGTATGCCGAGGAGATGGCAGAGGGAAAACTAATCAGCGGCGAGGAGTTTGTTGAGGATTGCGCCGTGGAAAGCGACCTTGAGATGTACTTCCCCGATACCTACGTGCCGGGCAGTAGCGAGCGTATGTTGCTTTATCGTGAGCTTGACAACATCGAAAGCGATGACGAACTCGATGCTTATCATAAGCGGCTGGAGGACCGTTTCGGCAAGATGCCGCGCGAGGGTATTGAGTTGATGCAGGTAGTGCCGCTACGCAGGCTCGGAAAGAAGCTCGGCTGTGAGAAGATTATACTGAAACAGGGGCGTATGCAAATGCAGTTTGTGAGCAATAAGGACAGCGCATACTATCAGAGCAAGGCTTTCGACAGCGTACTCGACTTCATCTCACACAATCCACGACGCTGCAATCTGAAGGAAATCCACGGCAAACGCAGCATGGTTGTCAATGAAGTGAAGACCGTTGGCGAAGCCGTGGCAGTGTTGAATAATATGCGGAAAAAGTAGTACCTTCGCGACCATGATTATACTGATAACGATACTGGCGTATTTTGCCGCGCTGATGGCTTTCAGCAGGATTACATCACGCAGGGCGACAAACGAGACGTTCTATCGCGGTAACCGGCACTCACCGTGGTATATGGTAGCCTTCGGTATGGTGGGAGCGTCTATCTCCGGCGTTACGTTTGTGAGCGTCCCGGGAATGGTTATGTCCACTGACATGACTTATATACAGACCTGTTTAGGATTCATCATCGGTTATTTCGCCATCGCATTCCTGCTTCTGCCGGTCTATTACAGGCTGAATCTCACAACGATATACACATATCTGCAACACCGCTTGGGGCAGAAAGCCTACAAAACAGGGGCATCGTTCTTCCTGTTGTCTAAGATGACAGGTGCAGCCGTGCGGTTCTATGTCGTTTGTTTCATACTCCAACGCTTCGTATTAGAATCTCTTGGAGTGCCGTTTGTAGCTACCGTGGTATGTATGGTGGCTCTGATTTGGCTCTATACACGGCGCGGAGGTATCAAAACGCTGGTCTGGACAGACACGTTCCAGACCATCTGTATGTTCCTCGCCCTACTCCTTATTATATATAATGTGTCGGTTGAGCTTGGAATGTCATCTATCGAAGCTGTCAAAGCGGTGGCCGCAGACAGTCATAGCCGCATATTCGTGTTCGATGACTGGGTGTCGAAGCAAAACTTTTGGAAGCAATTTGTTAGCGGAATTTTCATTGTTATTGTCATGACGGGGCTCGATCAGGACATGATGCAGAAGAACCTGACGTGCAAGACCTTGCGCGAGGCACAAAAAGATATGTGCACCTACGGATTCGCCTTTGTGCCGGCAAATCTCCTTTTCCTCACTCTTGGCGTGTTGCTCATGATGCTTGCCACGAAAGAAGGCATTACGTTGCCCGCCGCCGGCGATGAGCTAATGCCGATGTTTGCGGCGTCCGGCCACCTCGGTCAGGGCGTTGTAGTACTCTTCACCATCGGCATTGTGGCCTCATCGTTTTCAAGTGCCGACTCTGCGCTTACGGCATTGACCACCAGCTACTGCGTTGATATAAAAGAAAACGGCGCAGACGAATGTCTGCGCCGTCGTGTCCACATCGGAATGTCCGTTGTGTTTGTGGCAATAATCCTTATAGTCAACGCTGTAAACTCAAGCAGCGTGATTGATGCAATCTATACTTTGTGTTCTTATACTTACGGCCCTTTGCTCGGCCTTTTCGCTTTCGGGCTGCTCACCCGTCGTGCCGTATGCGACCAACTCGTGCCTTACATCGCCGTTGCTTCGCCAATACTGTGTTTCGCTATCGACTCGCTGATATTCTCACTCACCGGCTATAAGTTCGGCTACGAACTGCTTATGCTCAATGGTCTATTCACTTTCGCCGGTCTGTGGCTTAGCGGAAAAACTTCTCTTTCATCATATTCCAAAGAAACAACGCATTACCGATGAGATACCTTTTTTTTACGAATTTAAGTTTGGGAAAACGTACTTCGAGGACTGAGGATTGAGAAATGAGATTTGAGAAATGAGGATTGAGAAATGCAATATTTAGAAGTAAAAGGTAGGAAGTAAGGAGAGAGAATGCCTTTATGTTGGTATTCTCTCTCCTTTTTTTCTCTCCTCCTCTCTTATCTTCCCTATAATGTCTGCAAATACCTTTCGGCTTCGAGAGCGGCCTTACAACCGCTTCCGGCTGCCACTATGGCCTGCCGGTAGTTCGGGTCGGCACAGTCGCCGGCGGCAAAAACACCGGGAACGTTGGTGCGCGGCGTGTCTGCCACAGTCTTGATATATCCGGTCTCGTCAAGTTCGAGATAATCTTTGAACACATCGGTGTTGGGTTTGTGTCCGATGGCAAGGAAGAAACCATCTATCGGAAGGTCGTAACGTTCCTCGTCAGGCTCACCCTTACGCTTCACGAGATGCGCCCCCTCGACACCGTTCTCGCCAAAGAGTCCGAGCGTGTTGTGTTCGTAAAGAATTTCAATCTTCGGGTTTTCAGACACACGTTTCTTCATGATGTCCGACGCGCGCAAGTAAGGTTTGCGCACTATCATATATACCTTAGCACACAACTGTGCCAGATATGTGGCCTCCTCGCAGGCAGTATCGCCTCCGCCGACAACGGCAACGACTTTTTTGCGATAGAAGAATCCGTCGCAGGTAGCGCACGCACTCACGCCCTGACCATTGTATTTCTTCTCGTCATCCAGTCCAAGATATTTCGCGCTGGCACCGGTTGCAATTATCACCGTATCGGCTTCAAGCTCCACACCACGGTCTGTTGTCAGCACGTAAGGGCGCTTGCTGAAATCTGCCTTCGTTATCACGCCGTCGCGCAAGTCAGCCCCGAAACGCTCGGCCTGCTGTCTCAGCTCCATCATCATCTGGTTGGCATCCACCCCATCGGGATATCCAGGAAAGTTCTCCACGATTGTTGTCTGCGTCAACTGCCCCCCGGGCTGCAACCCGCAATACTCCACAGGAGCCAGGTTTGCCCTGCCTGCATATATCGCCGCTGTGTATCCGGCCGGTCCGCTGCCTATAATCAAACAGCGAATATGTTCTCTATTCTCCATAATTCTACACCTATTATATATTGTCTGTTTCCATCTATCTCCACGATGTGGAGGTGATTTTATTTTAAGAGTTCCTCTATCTGAGCTGCGATTTTGTCGAGGCTCTCCGTCGGCTCAAAGCGGGCAACCACCTGTCCCTTCTTGTTGATAAGGAATTTGGTGAAGTTCCATTTAATGTCCGGCTTACTCTTATAGTCGGGGTCTTCTTTGCTCAGCATATCGTCGAGCACCGGAGTAAGCTCATGATTAGCATCCCATCCGGCAAACCCCTTTTGCTCCTGCAAGAAGAGAAACAGCGGTTCGGCGTCCTTACCATTTACCTTTACCTTCTTGAAGCGCGGGAACTCCGTGCCGTATGTCAGTTTGCAGAACTCATGTATAGACTCGTCTGTACCAGGAGCCTGCCGCGCGAACTGGTTGCATGGGAAGTCGAGCACGTTGAAACCCTGCGAATGGTACTTCTCATACAGTTTTTCGAGTTCTTCATATTGCGGGGTGAATCCACAGCGAGTGGCAGTATTCACGATGAGCAACACCTCGTTGGAGTATTCTTTCAGCGACACTCCCTTTCCTTTTCTGTCTTTTACAGTAAATTCGTAAACGGTTTTCATTTTGTTCTTATTCTTTCTCGTTGATTATATATACTTGTCTGTAATTGTCTTTACCGAAACAAAGATAACCATTTTTGCCGATATAAAAGAAAACCATTGCCTTTATTAAAATAATTTTGCACCGCGACGGCGTTCTCTCTGCCCCTGCCAAGTCTCGCAGCCATTGCCGATAGGGTATTTTCATTCTGCTTTAGGGAAATCCCTATATTATAATATGTGAATTCTTTTTGCAAGAACGGAGCTAATTTACTATTTTTGCAGAAGATAAAACAGAATAATAACAAAAAAAACATCGAATATGAAAAAGTTAACTACTATGATGATGATGTTGCTCTTCGCAGCAACCACATTCACACTTACAAGCTGTGACGAAGATGATGATATCGCTTACACCCTCGAAGGAACGTGGCAAGGCAATATGTATGTAACCTCCACCTGGAACGGAGTAACATACGATGCTACGCGCACAGAGATTTGTTTCTTGCGCGACCCGTATCGCTATTCTTCGGGCGACGGCTATTGGGTTGATTATTACAGCCGTGCACCGTGGGACTATGTGGCCAACCATATCCGCTGGACTGTGAACAACGGAGTGATAAGCGTCTACCTCATAGAAGACGACTGGACGTATGACATTTATGACTATCGCCTGAGCGACAACTATTTCACAGGCACGATCTATGATGGCGACAACGCTATCGACTTCCGCCTGCGCCATATTTCATCACCAAATTGGAATGATTTCGACTGGGGATACGACTATTGGTACGGTGCCAAGAGCCATAGCAAAGCTTTCGGGTCAAGCAGCAGAGGCAAGAATGCAACAGAAAAGCCAGTGCGCGGATTGAAAGTCCCAGCCAAACAATAGTATTATACGTATAATGTTATAACAAAAGCCCAATCGGAATCCGTTCAGGATGCGATTGGGCTTTAATATTTACTTCACAACCTCACTATATTTTACAGCCCCCAGGCTCTCGGAGACATGGTGCTTTCCCTGTCGTTCTCAATTTTGTCGGGCAGGTTACAGAAGAAGTCGATGCCTGTTTTCTCCTCCAACTCATCTATTGTCATAGCATAATCGGCAAGATTTGCGTTCGTCGCCCACTCGTTTTTCTGCTCCATATAAAAGCCGATAGCCTTATAGCCCTGCGAGTTTTTCATCAGACAAGCCACGAAGAAATACCTCGGCACGATTAGTTTGCCCTGTATTCTGCCGATGATGTCGCTCTCGCGGTCTATCGTTCCGCCTTTGCATACATACAGCGTGTCGGTTGCAGCCGTTGGCGTCCAGCCCCTGAGCCGATCCTCCAGTCTTAGCCAAAGGCCTCGTCCCTGATCCGAGCCTGTTGTACTGAAGCCGTTGAACTTACGGTATTGCGGTTGCATATTCGTGAGATAGAATGTCTGATAATTGGCATCGTAGGAGTATTTCCTGTCGGCGTTAGGACATATATGTCCGTGGTCGTAGCCCGACCCGTAGAAATAATCAGTTGTCCAGTAAGCCCCCGATGGCAGTTGACTGTCGAAGAGATACCCTTCCACTACCCTACTGTATCCTCCCGTATATCCGCTGTGCATCTGATAGCACGACCAACGCTGCGATTTTTTGTCGCAATCCCATTCCACGCAGTAGTTCACGCGGTCGCGGTCATAGCTGCTGTTGTCGCTGACACGATACACCAGCACGACATTGTTGCCGCCTTTCAGTTTCGGAAACTCCAGTCTCGTTACTGCTTTTTCGTCAGTCGGGATATTGGCATTCACGTTGGATGGCAGGACTTGACCGCCTCCGCCATCATCATTGTCATCGTCGTCGCTTCCGCTACAAGCAGGAAACGCGAGAGCAAGGACAAGGAAATAAAATAACAGTTTCAGTTTGTTCATAATATAAGGAAAGGGTGTATGAAAAATAAAAAAGTGCAACCCGACATATATGCAACTACGCCCGACCGCACTTTTATATTCCGTAATTGGTGTGTTATATGTATATTACTTCTTCAACTTACCGTAACGGTTCATGAAGCGATCAACACGACCTGCTGTATCAACAAGTTTGCTCTTACCTGTATAGAACGGGTGAGAAGTACTTGAGATTTCAATCTTTACCACCGGGTAAGTTTCGCCTTCAAATTCTACTGTTTCGTTAGTCTTGCAAGTAGACTTTGTAAGGAACATATCGCCGTTGGACATATCCTTAAATACGACGGGGCGATAGTTTTCTGGGTGAATACCTTTTTTCATTTTATTCTTTAATTTATATTATTGATATTGTATGATTATTCCAATCAGGGTGCAAAGTTACGACATTTCCATTTAACCACCAAATATTATAGTTTTTTTTTGCGATGCCGCCTGTAATGCGCTTCGTTAAAGAGCCGTTCCTCATGGTCGGAATGGGATGCGAGAACGTTTGGCATACATTATTAACAGATGAAAAAATAGATAAAAAATACCGTAAATACTCTTTGCTTTATTTTTTTCTTGTTTGGAATTATGAGTATCTTTGCATAAGACAAGCTGCATCTCAGCATAACTCCCAAGCGAGCTTGGAGCTTCTGCACTCGATTTGCATTATCTTTGCATAAGACAAGCTGCATAGTTTGACCTATTACAATTTATACAAAATCTATAATCATTAATAATTATGAGAAAAACTTTATTGTTGGCATTTCTGACTGTAGCCATGACCGGCACGGCAGGTAATGACGAGACTCATATGGCAAAAAGTGCCGCCGTTCCAATGCCGCCGTATGCAGTCTTTACAGACGGGTTCCACAAGGACATAACTCCAAAGGGCTGGCTGAGGGAGATACTCGAACGCCAGAACAACGGATTGACAAGCCATCCTGAGGCAATGTCCTATCCTTTTGATTCAAAGCTATGGGTCGGTGAGCTTGAGCGTGACTCGGAAAACAGGGGGGCTGACTGGTGGCGTTATGAGCAGACGGCTTATTATGTTGACGGTCTGACGCGCCTCGGCTATCTGCTTGATGACGAGGGGCTTCTTGAGATTGCAAGGGCTAACGTGGACTGGGTTCTCGCACACCCGCTTCCGGCGAAAAAAGGCACGCCATACAATCCTGCAGATGTTGACAGCGTGATGAAGAAGAACTCACGGTTCACGGCTGAGGTTTCCGAGGACCCGAAGGCGCAGGCATGGGTCAAGCGTGTCAGACAGGAGATAGAGACACAGCTTCGTATTGACTCTTACGACCGACCCGAGGGAAGGCTTGGTCCGGAGACGAAATCCATGGCGTGGCCTTTTGCCGTGTTCTTCCGTGCCATGAAAGCATACTACGAGGCTACGGGCGACAAGCGCATACCGCAGGCTCTCGAGAAGAACTTCCTGTCGTATTCGGTGGAGGAAATAGGACGGAACCGTTTCGTGGTGAACGTGGAAGGCATACTGTGGACATACTCCATAACAAAGAACCCGCAACTGCTTGCTCTTGCCGAGGAGGCGTGGGCGCAGAACGGTGCGGAGCTGACACAGGCTAACTGTCTGAACGACGAGGAGTTCCATATGCACGGCGTGACCATGAACGAACTTATGAAAGTGCCGATGCTTCTTTACGAATATACCGGCAAGAAGGAGTATCTGCAGGCGGCACTCCATGCCGACTACAAGATGGAGAAGGCGAATATGCTTGCCGACGGCGTGAATTCCAGTTCAGAGGGACTGGCGGGGAATGACGAGCTTGCCAGCCATGAGACGTGCGACATCAGCGACTATACATGGACCGTAGGTTACTATCTTATGGCTACGGGCGACGCACAGTGGGCTGACAGGATAGAGAAAGCGATGTTCAACGCTGCGCTTGGGGCCATAACAAAGGACTTCAAGAGTATGCAGTATTTCTCATGTCCCAATCAGTTCATCGCCACAGGAAACTCAAACCATAACGAGTTCAAGTACGGGCTTACGTGGATGGCATACCGTCCTATCCACGAGACGGAGTGCTGCATAGGCAATCTTCACAGATATATGCCCAACTATGTGGCGAGGATGTGGATGAAGGATGCGCACGGTCAGCCGGTCGCTGCCCTGTATGGTCCGAGTTCGGTAGTGTATGGTCTTGACAATGGCGTGACGGTCAGGGTAGAAGAGAAGACCAACTATCCGTTTGAGGAGAAGATTGATTTCGTATTCACGTTCTTCAAGGATGGGAAAGAGATAAAGGGAAAGCAAAAAATGGATTTCACATATCGCATACCGCAATGGTGTGCGTCTGCCGCCCCTGGCTTCAAGACCGTGAGCAAGGAGTGGAAGTCCGGCGAAGTATTTACAGTGTCGCTCCCTATGGAGCTGAAGGTTTGCGGGAATCAGTCTTCAGGAATGTATGTGGAGCGCGGGCCGATACTCTATTCTTATCCTATAGCAGCCACGGTAGAGGAAGATACTCTCGTTTATGACAACCTTGCGGGCAAGGTGTCTGGCAATCCCGACTTCAAGAGCTGGAGCATGATTCCAGCCGGCAAGTGGAATTATGCCTTGAAGGCAGACAAGCTCGACAAGATAAAAGTGAAGCATCATAAGGTCAACGGCTTCCCGTTCGACCCAGGCAACAGTCCTGTTACCGTTTCCGTTCCTGTCGCCGGTGTCAGCGGATGGACCTTGATTGACGGGCGCTTCACACCGTCTCTGCCCGAAACCGTTGTCGCAGAAGAGGGTAGCGACACATTCATTGAGCTTGTTCCCTATGGCAGTACAACACTGCGGCTGACTACTTTCCCCGTATTGAAGTAGCCGTATCGTATGGATTGCAAGCTCCTAAAAGTGGCCGAAACGGCACAGTACTAAAGCCGAAATACTCCAGTACTGAAGCCGAAATACTCGAGTAATCAGGCCTGAAATACTCGAGTACTACACCCGAAATACTCGAGTACTAAAGCAGAATTACTCGAGTACTAAGCCATAGTACTAAATCAATTTGTTCTAAAACACATTTACAAACAAAAAAAAGTGGGAAACCCAAATGGATTTCCCACCTATTATTAATAATGTGTATTATAACCGTTATTCTGCGTAGTTGATAGTCAGAGAGACTATACGGACTTGGCTCGCTGCACCGGTTACGCCGGAAGTGTTTGTGATAACGGTACTTGCATTGTTGACTGCGCTGATTGTAACAACCTTACCATCTGTATTTACGCTGCCGGGATTAGCCGAAATATCTCCGCTGGCGTTGTATGTTGTTCCATTATACTCGTCAACATTGAAGATGACAGAAGCAATTTTCTTCTTTGCTGTGATGGTTACGCTGTTCTTCGGATACATACGTATGTTCTTACCGGTATTGTAATACTTAGGCGAGTTTGTATTGCCGCCACCGTCGAATTTAAGAACCGTACCGTCTGTGAGTGTCTGCGTGCCTACTTCTGTAGCGTTTTCAAGCCCCAAATCAACTGCGTTGATAGTGATAGAGTTCTCTGAGACTTCACCACCGGGATTATCATCACCGCCTTCTCCGCCTTCGTCTTTACCTTCCTTCACAGCGAAGTTTTTAACCTCCCATGTGCCGGAACTTGCTGAGCAAGCGTAATAAAGAGCGAATACAACTTTTGACTTGCCGAGGAATTCTGTAGGAACGGCAGCAGAGAACTTCGTCCATGCGCTCCAGTCTCTTACCTCAGTCAGTGTGCCCGTGATGTCTTTCCATGTAGTTGTTGCCGGGTCGCCGGTATAATTGTCTGTTACGAGAACCTTGTTTGCAATACCGTCGATAGGCTCTCCGGCAGATGTGGTGACGTAACGGAGAACATAGTCGAACGTAACAGCAGCCTCTTTTGATGTTGACATATCCACGGCATTGGATACGATATATGCCTCTGACGGTGTTGTTACCTTCGATGCGTTGTCGTAACCTGTTGCCTTTGCATATCCGTAAGAGTCGAGAACCCATGAAGTACCCTTTACTGTCTTAGGTGTGAAGATGCCCCAAGAGCTTGAGAATGTTTCGCTGATATAAGTTCCGTCTGCCGGAGTATCGGGAACATCTGGTGTGTTGCCCGGAGTCTCGCCGTTGATGGATACGGTGTAGTTGCCTGTGGTGAATTCCTTTGTGCCGTTGTAGTTTACGAGTTTGCCGCAGATAACCACCTCATCGCCCGGCTTAAGGTCGTCCTCACCACTGAACTTGGTGCGGTTAGGACCTTTGTAGCCATTGAATACAAGGAACTGATTGTTGCTTTTTCCGTCATCAGAAATATAATATTTCAGGCTGCCGTATGAAGGATCATAACTGCCACTCTGAACTGACACAACAGTACCTTTAACATACACCTCAGTTTCTTCACTTCCGCCGTCTGTTATATATTTCACAGCGGCCGCCACATTGAACGGATTGGCGAGCGTACCGTCTCCCGTAGGCTCTACTACAATGCCCGGCTCGTCGGGATCGACGTTGTTGTTCGGGTCGTCATACGGAGCCGGAACGTCCTCACAACTTGTGAATGCCAACGCTGCTATGGTCAGCATGAACATTGATTTAAATAGCTTTTTCATATCCTTTTCGTTTTTATTGTTTCGTTAATAGAATTATTTGATTAGTTGATTTCCTCCACGTCGTTCTCATCGCGGATGATGATTTCCCACGTGTTGTTGAACCGCTTGATGATACCCGTGATGTTGCACTTGCCCTGCGGAAGTATCTTCGCAGCGAAATCGCTGTATGGCGAGTTGTATATCATGATGGTATTGCCCTTGAACTCGTTGAAATACCAGCTCGCAGATTGCTGTGTATCAGGGTCGGCATACATTGAGTTTTCGTTCACATTGCGGATGGTTACGTTCTTGATAGTACCGAGTTTGCCGGAATCATCAAACAAATCCCATGTCGTCGAGGTCTGTGTTGCGCCGTCGGCAAATACCTCCGGTCTCACGATCTTCTTGTTTCCGGTAATCTTGAAGTGCTCCTGCCACGTGAAACGGTTCAAGCGTCCGAGGGTCTTATTGCCGTTCTTGTCAGTCGTCAGTCCGCCAACCTGAGCCTGCGAGCCATAATTTCCCACGTAAAGGTCTTTAAGGTCGATAATCACTTCGGTGCCGACCGGCAGATAGCCATAAAGTCCACCCTGTGCCACAGACACTATTATCGCGCCCGTCTCGTCCTGCAAAGGAACCTCATTATAGATGTTTCCCGAGATGTCAGTGCCCGTAACTACGGCCTTTATCTTCAAGTCTTCGGTTATTCGCTCGTATCCGTATCTTGTAGTGATTTGCGTCTTGAACCTGTTCTTCAGTTCCTTGATGGTTATCACGTTCTCGTCCTTGATGTCATTGTTGCCGTATGGCGACCCGACATTCGGAGAGTCAACTTCCGGATCTGCGTAGCTGTCGCCCATGCACGATGCGAAAAGAGTGCATACAAGCGCTATCATTGTATATTTTATCAGCTTTTTCATATCGTTATGGTTTTAGAATTTATATGCTATGTTGAGCATTCCGTTTGTTCCGAATGCGTAGTATTTCTTCGGGTTCTGCGAGAATTTATACGCTCTCACGTTGTTTATAGAACCCTCAGCGTTCAGAGTGTAGTCGCTTCGGCTCTGCTCATATCCTCCCGTTACGATGCTTTGGTTGTTCAGGGCGTTCGTAATCATGAGGTTAATAGAGAGGCTACCACGCTTCAGATAAATGCTCTTACCTATTGAAAGGTCGAGCATCCAGCCACCGTGTCCCATTACCTGACCGGGAACTTCATAATTTCCATCATTGTCGACATTACCCATTGTCTCCAAAGTTTCGCCGTAACGCATACAAGGAGAATAAGATAGATAGATGCGGTCGTACCAATTGCCGTTCACATCAATGAACCATCCCTTCTGATGATAGCTCAGTCCGAGACTTGTAGCAGTCAGTGGTGTACCGCTCTCGCGCATACCTTTATTATATACTACGTCGGTTGTGTAGTCGGCAGAAGTAGAATGAAGATACTTCACGTCGGCGTTGTTCAGATATTTTGCATCGCTGTATGTACCGAGTGCGCGGAAATCGAGATACGAAGTGAGCTTCACCTTCACGCCAGCCTCAACTCCCATATAAGACTTCTTTATGTTAGTCATGCTCACGTATGTGAAAGAGTTCACGTCGTCGAAGTAGAAATTCTGCCATTCAGTACCGTTCGTAACGCGGTTGTAGTATGCGTTGATGTTGGCGTTGAGCCAAGAACCCTTATACTGGTAGCCTATCTCGCTTGTGAACAGACGCTCGTTGTGCAGGTTGGTGACGAAGTCGTTGTTCATTTCCGGGGATACGAAAGCGGTCGTAATCTGCGGAGCGCGGTGCTCATATCCGAGTCCGAGCAACACTGTATGGCCCTTACCGAGAGAGAGGTTGCCGCTGAACTTAGCGCCGCCACTCAGGAATTTTGCCCTGTCGCTCTTTCCGAAAGAGTTTTCTGCGAACAAGCCGTTGCGCATACGGCCCTTGCGCTGCATATCATCGTAACCGATTTTGCCGGCTATGGTGTAGTGCAAGCGTCCTAATGTCTCCGAATAGCTTGTCCAGAGGTTGCCCTTGCGCGCTATGAGGTCATAGTCATAGCCGAACTTATCGCCCTCGCCAACAAACTTGGCCGTACCGTCTGCGTGCATGGTATTGAGGTCGTACTGCACACGCGGGTCGCTTGCGGGATAAGTACCCACAGCGTATGTGTTAAGGTTATGGAACGTTGTCGCGCCCAGCAAGTCCTCCATTGTCTGATAGTGCTTGCCTATGTTCTCGCCCAACATAATGCCGGCGTTCCACACTTTGTTGTTGCCAAAGTTCTTGGTGAGTGTCGATGACAGCATGGCCGTGATGTTGTCGATGTGCTTAGCCTGTATGTAGTAGAGCGCATCCTGACCTTCTTTAGAAGCCTGAATGTTTGAATAGTACAGGCGATCCCAATTGATTTGTCTGTTTTCCTTCGATGATGTCCATGCGTCGTATGCTGTGTTCCAATCTTCGAGAGCCTGCGGCGTGCGGTAACGAGTGTCGGTCTCGTCCCAAATATCGTAGTAGCTGCTCGGCATAGCCTTCCAATAGTCGGGATGCGGGTTCTCGCTATTGTTGTAGTTCAGCTTCGTACTCTTATACATTGAGTATTTTCCAAACAGTGAGGTAGTCAACTTGGTGCTGCTGTTGATGTCCCAGTCCCACGTAGCGATGGCCGACGGGGAGAAGTCGTTCACCACGCGTGAGTTGCGTTTGTGTCCGTTCTGATAGCCCCAATACGGGTTATAGTATCTGTCGTTAGCCATCCAGTAAGCCTCATCGGTAGAAGCTCCCTGCGATGCGCGCTCCGTAGGGTTTCCCCAAGTAGAGAGAGACAGAGAATGTCCGTTGTCCCATTTCTTCTGAACGCCGAGGAAATAAGACAGTGCGTTGTAGAATGTACCCTCTACATATCCCTCTTTAGCCCAGCGATAAGTGAGGTTGGCAGCCACTGCCCATCCCCGTTTGTTGAAGCCGGATGCGTAGGTGTACATCGCACGCACGGTGTAGTTGCGGTTCGCTCCGCTCAAAGTGATGCGGTGTCCTGACGGCATACTGCCTGCGCGGAAGTTGTAGTTGTTGCTTCCCGCTGCGCCACTCATCGAGAAGTTGTTTTCCTCGAACGGCAGCGAATAGTCCACGTTGCGTGTCTGCTGGTTCAGACCGCCCACGAGCGAATAGCGGAACTGTCCGCTCTCCATATCATTGGCCAGCACGCCATTGATATAGACATCGTTGTATTTCTGGTTAAGAGCACGATAACGGAAACGTACCGGCGAGAACAGATAGCCCGCTTCCGATGCGTAAACGTTAGAGTTTGAGTTCATGATGGTGACATTATCCGACATATCATCATCTTCGCCCAACTGTGCTTCGGTAAACGTGAAGGCCGACTCGTCCATGCCTTTTGCGACAGTTCCCGAGGTTTCGGTATTCTGCGCAAATGCCAACGGACTGTAACAGAGTGCCAACACTGCAAGTTTCAGCTTTTTTTGCATAATACTAAAATTAAGAATTGTTATTTATTATGATTGCAAAGTAACGAAAATATTTTGAATAAAAAAACATTTTTGACTAATATTTTACGATTGGAAGTGTATTATTGTTTATAAGGAGACAGAAGACGGGAGTTCTGGAGTTCAGACAATGGCTCTGTGCTTCTACAATGTTGCGAGTATGGAGACAGTAGACGGGAGTTCAGAAGTTCAGACAATACCGGCATAAAGAATGAATTATTGTAGAAGCATCAGCTTGCCAACTTGTTTTATTTGTCAACAAAAAAGCATTTGTCTGAACTCCTGAGCTCCCGCCTTCTGTCTACAAAAAAAACACTTCCGTTCTTAATATTTCTTGCCAAATATTTCATTTTATCGGATAAAAAAGCGATATTTGCAAAAAAATAGCAATACAACTATGAAAAGATTTCTTTATTTCTTTGTTGCTGTGATGTTGTTTAGCCTCACAGCCTCAGCACAAAAGAAAATCGCAGTCTATGCTGTCGGTTTCTACAACCTTGAGAACCTGTTCGACTATACGCACGATGAGGGTAAGAACGACTATCAGTATCTGCCGGACGGCTCTTACCGCTGGAACGAAATGAAATACGCTCACAAGCTGCAAAATATGTCGAAGGTACTCGCCGAGATGGGAACGGATGTCTTGCCGGGCGTGGGATGTGCCTTTATCGGTGTCAGTGAGGTGGAGAACGCTCATTGCATGGAGGACCTCGTGGCTCAACCGGCTCTGAAAGAGCGCAACTTCAAGTTCGTTCACGTGGAAGGCCCCGACCGTCGAGGTGTCGACTGCGCACTGATTTACAACCCTGCACTTTTCAAGGTGCGCGATGTGAAGCTCGTGCCTTACAAGCAGGAACTGGAAAAGGACAGCGCATACAAGACTCGCGGATTCCTGACGGTGAGCGGAGAGATTGCGGGCGAACACGTGGCTGCCATCGTCTGCCACTGGCCAAGCCGCGCGGCTACATCGTTCTATCGCGAGTCGGCAGGCCGTCAGGTACGCGTGGTAAAGGATTCGCTGCTGCGCGACGACCCGAATTGCAAGGTGTTTGTGATGGGCGACATGAACGACGACCCGACAAACAAGAGTATGACGGAGATGCTTGGAGCTAAGGGCGAGATTGAGAATGTGGGCGCGGGAGAAATGTATAACCCGTGGTATAATATATTAGTTAAACAATGTACGGGTACATTGCAATACCGTGGTGCGTGGAATCTCTTCGACCAGATTGTAATGACACCGAACGCTGTTAACAAGAAGGGCGTAAAGGACTTCTCGACATTGAAGTTTTGGAAGCCGCAGATATTCCGTCGCGACTATCTCTTCCAGACCGAAGGAAAGTATAAGGGCAACACCAAGCGCACAACGGCCGGAGGTATATGGCTCGACGGCTATTCAGACCACCTGCCCGTGATTGTGTATCTGGCGAAGGAAAAATAAAGCCTCACCCCCACCCCCTCTCCAATAGAGAGGGGAGTAATTACCAACACCCTTTATTGGTATTTACATTAAACTTAAAACTAAAAACGTCCAAATCGTATGTTCACCACAGAACGCCATCCGTTAGAGCCCTTTCTGCCCGAGAACACCACTCTGCTGATGCTCGGGAGTTTTCCTCCTGCACGCAAACGCTGGTGTATGGATTTCTTCTATCCTAACTTCACCAATGATATGTGGCGCATCTTCGGACTTTGCTTTCACGGCGACAAGTTCCGTTTTGTGGACAACGATAACAAGACCTACCGCCGAACAGACATCGAGGCGTTGCTCAACGAGCTCGGAGTGGGCATATACGATACCGCCACCGTGGTATGCCGGACGAAAGACACTGCATCGGATAAGGATCTGGAAGTAATAGAACCAACAGACTTGAAGGCTTTGTTGCGTCGCATTCCGCATTGTTCGGCAGTGGTAACGACAGGCCAGAAAGCCACAGAAGTGTTCTCCTCGGCCTTCAGCATCACCCCTCCGAAGGTCGGCGAATACGCTACTTTCGTCTTCGGCGAGCGGCCGATGCGCCTCTACCGAATGCCCAGCTCGTCGCGGGCCTATCCCATGAAGGTAGAGAAAAAAGCAGAGTTCTACGACAGGATGTTCCGCGAAGTAGGCTTGTTGCAGCCCGCTCACAATCCATTCCACTTTTAACGCATATAAAGAATCATCATAACAAGCACCATCATGACAATAATAGGCATAGCAGGAGGCACGGGTTCTGGAAAAACCACCGTCGTAAGAAAGATAGTAGAGGCATTGCCACCGCATTATGTGGCTGTGCTGCCGCTCGACTCGTATTATAACGACACCTCGCACATGACCGAGGAGGAACGCCACGCCATCAACTTCGACCACCCGGACGCGTTCGACTGGAAACTGCTCGGCAAGCATGTGAACGACCTGCGCAACGGAAAGGCAATAGAACAACCCACGTATTCCTATCTGAAATGCAACCGACTGCCGGAGACCGTACACGTGGAGCCGAAACCGGTGATAATCATCGAGGGAATAATGACACTTCTCAACAAGAAACTGCGAGAGCTGATGGACTTGAAAATATACGTGGATACGGACGATGACGAGCGTCTGATACGCAACATCCGACGCGACATCGTGGAACGCGGACGCACGGTAGAGATGGTGGTGGACCGCTATTTAGAGGTGCTGAAACCCATGCACGAGCAATTTATCGAGCCGACCAAGCGATTTGCCGACATCATAATACCGCAGGGGGGCGATAACAAGAGGGGCATAAACATATTGTGCCGATATATCGAAGGACTTGTGCCGAAGCCATAAAACGGCCAAACGACAACAATAAAGTAGCCACATCTATTGCTGTTCTGCGTTTTCGCTCTCTTCCGGCAGCGGTGTCGCCACGGTGTCGGCCTTCTCAAACTGCTTTTTCATGGCATGAATCTTGAGCGCATTCACCGCCTCGATCACTCCATAGAACATCAGACACCATCCGATAATCCTCAACGGGAGCGTAGCCGCGGCCATAGGCTTGCACAACACGAGTATTCCCACGCCGAGAGTGATGAGCGGAAACAGCCAGAACACCACGGGAATGAAACTGTATTGGCGTGCACGGAAGAGGTTGAGCAACTGGTTTAATGCGCCCAAAATCAGTATCGTGGCGAGAATATAGGTCACTCCGATAATGAAATCTGTCGGCATAAACGCAAGGATAATGCCCAAAATGATGCTTCCGATACCCACAACCGGGAACGCAGGCATACGCCTAACCATCACCTTACCGTTCTTGTCGGTTACCAACGCCTCGCTCATGGCCTTGCGGCGTTCAAGATAATAGACGGCGCACGAGATAAGACCGGAGACGAAAAACAGCAGTCCTGCCGTTATCGTTATCCATTTCATGGTGTCCTCACGATACTTCACGAGAAGCACTCCGACTATAAACGCCACTACGGCGCGAAAGATTGAACTTTGAACTACTTTCATATTTCTTTTCCCTTTCAATATTTTTGGCAGAGAAAACTTGTTTCCTCTGTGCCTGATACGAATTATCTTCCACAAAGATAATACTTTATTACGATAAATGCCGTTTTAGTTTCGCATTATTAACTCATTTCTTTCTTCTTCTGACAATGGTCTCGTGATTTTTAGCTAATTTTGTATTTGCGTTGCAACGGATATGGTTTTACGGAACAACACTATTAAATAGAAAACAAGACAAAGAGTATGACACGATTATATTTGGTACGCCACGGCGAGACGGTGGACAACGTGAACAAGATAATGCAGGGACAGACGCAGGGCAGGCTCACTGCAAAGGGCGAGGCACAGGCACGCGAGGTAATGGAGAAAATGCGTACGGAGCATATCGACGCGTTTGTATCGAGCGACCTGAAACGCTCCATCGACACGTGCTCCATCATCGCCGAGCCGCACGGGAAGCCTGTAACCACCACCCCACTCTTGCGCGAACGCGACTGGGGGGGATTCACGGGACGATACATTCCCGACCTGAAGGATGAGGTCTGGCCCGACGACATCGAGACGATTAATGATCTGATGGCACGGGCTGCACGTTTTCTTAGATATATACGTGACAAATACCCTGCCCAAACGGTCGTTGCCGTGGGCCACGGAATCATCAACAAAGCCATTCAGGCTGTGTATCATCACAAAGCGATGAAGGACATTCTGCGTATGGAGAATGCCGAGGTCAGGGTGCTGAAACTATGAGTATGGTGCATATCCGCCATAGTCTTGAAACGCCACCGCATTAGTTTCGCTTCAATTAAACAGCTCCTGCAACGATTTTTCCTCACCGACAACCCATATAATGTCGCCCTGCTCGAACAAACGCGACGGACTTATCATCGTGAGGTTCTGTTCTCCGGCCTCAACGCCCACTACCATGCAGTTGTACTTGTCGCGGATGCCACTCTCGCGGAGCGTCTTTCCGATGAACGGACTCTTTGAAGTGAGCACCATCCTACGCAGTTTCATCTCACGCTGCTCTATATCCGGGTCGTCCTCGTAAAGCTCTTCGGCCAGAGCTTTACCGAAATTTGCAAGCTGTTCGTCGCTGCCAATCACCTGTATTCTGTCGCCCGGGAACACCACATCATTGCCGCTGGGCGTGTTCATGCGCCGACTTCCACGCAGGATGCTGCTCACGTGCACTCCGAAACGGTTGCGGAACTTCAACTGACTGAGTTTTTTTCCCGTCCATGTAGAATCCTCCGGCACGTCGAAATCGCTTATATGAATGTCCCGGTCGAGCAGATAACCTTCGTAAAGTGGCCGTTTCTTGCCGCGCACCTGTGCCGCGATGTCGCGCGAACGCAGGTTCATGATAAACAATCTCTCCAGTTTTATACTGCGATGCTTTAACGTTCGCGACATTATCATCACCATAATGGCAAACAGGGCGATGGTTATCATGAGGGCATTAGTGAACCGTGTGAGATAATTGCAGATGTAGAAGACAAACGAAGACGCTATGATGATGCGCACAAGGATGGTGAACACGAGAGGAAAACGGTTTATGCGGTTCGTTGCCCACAACGTGCGGAACTCGTCGGAGTGGTTCTTTTTCATCACGATGGAACGCAGGAATGGCGAGATGCAGAACACCGTAATCACGCCGCAGATGGCATTTGCCACCCAATGAAGCTCCCATCCGGGCAGCAGTCCGCGCAGAAACGGCAGCAGAAAAGCCCACGACACGGCTATGACAGCTATCGAAAGGATGGAATAAATCACCGTATTCAAAATCATGGCACGTATCAGAGTGCGCCAGTTATTGGCCGCATCATTGCCCGAAAGCGGGTCGCTACCCGACATAAGCGTGAGTCCGCGCAACCATCCCTGAGGCAGATGGCGTTCCAAATATCTGTTGCACGGCTCAGCGGCGCGTATCATATAGGGTGTGAGGAATGTCGTAATCACCGACACAGCCACGACAACGGGATAGAGGAAGTTGCTGATTACGCCGAGAGAGAGACCCAACGAGGCTATGATAAAGGCGAACTCGCCAATCTGAGCCATTGAAAATCCGCATCGGATAGCATTTTTCAGGGGCTGTCCGCCAAGAATAAAGCCAGACGTTCCAAGCACGGCCTGACCCAAAAGTATGGTAAGCACAAGCACGCAGATAGGCAGTGCATACTTGATAAGCACAGCGGGGTCGACAAGCATACCTACCGACACGAAGAATATCGCGCCGAAAAGATTCTTCACCGGCTCTACCACGCGCTCTATCTTGTCGGCCTCGACGGTCTCGGCGAGTATGCTTCCCATCACAAACGCACCGAAAGCTGAACTGAAACCTACCTTAGACGACAGCACGGCCATAAGGCAGCACAGGCCGATGGAGAAGATCAGGAGGGTCTCGTTGTTTAATAGTTTGCGCGTCTTGCGCAGGAACAGCGGCACGGCAAAGATACCGACGACAAACCAAAGGACCAAAAAGAAACCTATCTTCAATATGCTTTGGGCCATCTCGCCGCCATCCGGGCTGCTCCCTCCGGCTATTGCCGAGAGCATCACCATCATGACAATGGCGAGAATGTCCTCTAATATGAGGACGCTCATCACCATTCCGGCAAACTTCTGCTGCCTCAGTCCCATGTCGTCGAAGGCTTTATATATAATCGTCGTAGACGACATGGCAAGCATTCCGCCGAGGAATATGCAGTCCATCCGGCTCCATCCGAACACGTATCCGGCGCAAATGCCGAGCATCATCATCGAAAAGATAATCGTGCAGGCCGCTATGGCGGGCGAAGCACCCATCTTCATGATTTTCTTGAACGAGAAATCAAGTCCTAAGGAGAACAGAAGGAAAATCACGCCGATGTCTGCCCAGGTCTGGATATTCGCCCTCTCTACCACCGACATGATATATGGCATGTGGGGAGAGACAAGAAATCCGGCTACGATATAGCCCAAAACAAGCGGCTGCTTCAGTTTCTTGAACAACAAAGTTACCACTCCGGCAACAACGAGAATAAGTGCGAGGTCTTGTACTAATGTTGGAAGTTCTGCCATTAAAAGTCTTTTAAGAATAAGGAATTAAGAAAAAAGAGGCAAGAGAACTTTGGTTTTGCATTTCGCCATGTTGTCTCTTGCCTCTCAATATTTATCATCAGTCATTATATGCGGCCGTCATTTCGCAGATTTTCACTATCACCTGCATGGCCTTTTCCATAACCTGTACGCTTACAAACTCGAACGGCCCGTGGAAATTCACGCCTCCGGCGAAGATGTTCGGACACGGAAGTCCGCGGAAAGAGAGCTGCGCCCCGTCTGTTCCTCCACGTATCGGCTGCACCCGCGGTGCCACATCGCACTCCTGCATGGCGTGCAGCACGAGGTCGATGACGTGCATATTCGGGTCGATTTTCTCCTTCATGTTGTAGTATTGGTCCTTCAATTCTACTCTGACCGTACCCTCGCCGTATTTCTCGTTCATCTTCTTCGCACACTCTTCCATGAACTCTTTGCGGTCGGCAAAACGTCCGCGGTCGTGATCGCGTATGATATATGCGAGCTTGGCCTCCTCCGTCCGGCTCTCAATCGAGAGCAGATGATAGAAGCCCTGATAGCCTTCGGTAGTCTCGGGGATGTCCGTTTCGGGAATCATATCATTGAACTCGCAAGCCAACCGGTTGGCGTTCACCATCTTACCTTTGGCATATCCCGTATGCACACTCACACCTTTTATATATACTTTGGCTCCGGCAGCGTTGAAATTCTCATATTCCAACTCGCCCAAGTCGCCTCCGTCGATAGTGTAAGCCCACTCGCAGCCGAACTTCTCCACGTCGAAATGGTGCGCCCCCATACCTATCTCCTCATCAGGATTGAACCCCACGCGGATATCGCCGTGCTTTATCTCGTTGTGGTCGCGCAGATAACACATCGCCTGCACAATCTCGGCGATGCCTGCCTTGTCGTCTGCACCGAGCAGAGTAGTACCATCTGTTACTATCAAATCCTCGCCCTTGTGGTTCAGAAGTTCGGGGAACTTGCTCGGAGACGATACGATTCCCGGCGACAACTCAATGTCAGAGCCGTCATAATTCTCCACGATGTGCGCCTTAACATCCGCACCGCTTGCGTCAGGACTTGTGTCATAATGGGATATGAAGCCTATCGTCGGGATTTCTTTCTTTGTGTTAGCCTTCAATGTAGCGTAGATATATCCCTTGTCGTCCATCTCCACGTCAGCGAAGCCCTCGTGTTCGAGTTCCTCTTTCAAGTATTTTGCAAAGACAAGTTGCTTGGATGTACTTGGCACGCTTTCGGAATCCTCAGCCGACTGTGTGTCGAATTTAGTGTAATTGATGAATCTTTCGATTAAATCCATTTTCGGTCATTATGTTTATGTAGTTCTAATAGTCGCTCGAAAGTTTACAGATTGCCGCGCTCCTTATCGAGATAATACTTATATGTACCCACAGTCAGCTCGTCGCAAGCATTCTCGTCGCACACCACGACACATTTCGGGTGCATCTGGAGCATTGAGGCAGTCCACTTGTGTGATACCGAACCGTCTACGATATGCTGCAGGGCGCGTGCCTTGTGGTGTCCGTTGCAGACCAGCAGCACTTCCTTTGCCGCCATCACCGTGCCTATACCTACCGTCAGAGCCTGCTTCGGCACAAGCTGCATATTGCCGTCGAAGAAGCGCGAATTGGCCAATATCGTGTCCGTGTTAAGTGTCTTGATTCGCGTCTTGCTTGCCAATGACGAGCCTGGTTCATTGAATGCCAGATGTCCGTCGGGTCCCACGCCACCCATAAACAGGTCAATGCCGCCGGCATCCTCTATCGCCTTCTCATAGTCGGCACACTCCTTGCCAAGGTCTTTGGCGTTTCCGTTCAGGATGTGTACGTTCTCTTTCTTAATGTCAATATGCGAGAAGAAGTTTGTCCACATGAAAGAGTGATAGCTTTCCGGGTGGTCTTCCGGCAGGTTCACGTACTCATCCATATTGAATGTAATCACATTTTGGAATGAGATTTCGCCATCTTGGTATTTCTTTATCAACTCCCGGTAGAGTCCTAACGGTGAGGAACCGGTGGGGCATCCTAATTTGAACGGTTTCTCCGGAGTCGGATTAAACTCTTTTATCCTTGCCGCAACATAGTTAGCGGCCCATTTCGACATTTTGTCGTAATCAGGTTCTATAATTACTCTCATTGGTTTTTATTTATTCTCTTATGTTAACAGTTTTCGGTTTTTATAAAAAATAAACGCTTCGCTCCGTATTTTATTATGTATTTTCTCGGATTTCTGACGGTTCAAAAGCGTCTGCCGCTCAACGCCTATAGCATAATGCTTTTTGTATTTAGCGCATCAAGGCAGTTTCTTGTTTTCTTTTTGTGGCGCATTCAGGACAATCCCGGTCTTGGCATTTAGAGGACTAATGACAGCTTTTCCTGTTTTCTCCTCCAGTTCCATTCGTGCATTACGCGCAATCTCACCACCAGCTTGTGCCACATCCTTATGCTCTTGGAATGTTTCGGGGGATTTACTCTCCGAAATTTCTTTGGTAGAAAGCTCTGCAAGCATATTAAGCACCAATTCCTTATTAGTCATATTGTCTCGCAGGTTCTCTTTCTTTAAGCCTTTGAATTGCTTATATTCCTTAGCCGTCATGTCGCTCCACGTCTGATAGATAATATCTGTGAGCGTAGCAAACTGCACTCCCTCTTTCAGACCATGCCGTTTCCATTCATCAGTAAGGTCTTTACGTATTTCAATGGACTTGAGTCGCTGATTAATCCAATTATCCGAATAACCCAACCGCTTGTAGTCTGCCAGTGCCTGTTTTATAGAAAGCTCCGGATCTTGCATTTGGTCGATACGTTCCGCAGCCACCTGTGCCATCCATTGTTTGAAAGGTTCAGCCTTTGGCGAAGGTATAGACTGTATAAGGCGCAGAAGTTGCCGGGCATCAGCGACATCAGTCAGACGCATTCTCCCGTCAGCGGCTTGCATTTTCAAAGCGTTACAATTTGTAACGGTTTGATTACCCTCATCAGAAAGCCTTTTCTTTAAGACCCTCCAATACGTTTGCGGATTACTGCTATCTGTTAAAACAGCCACAGCATCAACTATGGAGAAGTACCATTTTTCTTCTTTGTCGTCCCAAATGGTACGGATTTTTTTTGTCTCAAATAGTTTAATGGAATTATGTTGAGTCATAATACTATCTATTTTGCAAACTCGTTTTTCTTTAACAAGTACAAAGATACAAAATAATATTGAATAATTTAGGGAAACGAATGGATAAAAAAAAAGAATTCCATAATATGAAATCCTCTTCTTTAGTGACTCCGTTGGGATTCAAACCCAAGACCTTCAGAACCGGAATCTGACGCTCTATTCAGCTAAGCTACGGAGCCTTACAATGGTACAAAGGTAATTATAATTAGGGAAAAGGCAAAATTATCTGACAAGTTTTTTATTTTGACGACTGAAAATGTAAAGATTTTTGGTCAAAAATTAACAATGTTAAAAGCGGAAAGTAGCTCTCAAAAATGGCGAAAAATATGCTTTCCAAGACCCAAAACCGAAAAACTGAGTCTAAAAAAGTGATGATAAGGGAGGATTTTCTGCACACTTGCCACCCTTTTGTGTAATTTTAACCTCTCTAACCATCACTTTTTCTTCATTTTCTGCCACCCGGAAAACGCCAAACCGAATTGTTAATTCTCCAAAAGTGCCACTTTTGCAGTCTGACGGAGGCACTTTTGGAACGCAACGGAGCCACTTTCAGAGTGCAACGGAGCCTGTTTTGAAGCCTAAAAGTGCCACTTTTGCAGCCTAACGGAGCCACTTTTGCATTTTCAAAGAGCCGAAAATGTGTTGCCAAACGACAAAAATCGCACAAAAACGCCATAACCATCTGACTATCAAAACTTTATCTCAAAATATCGCAAAACGCCTATTTTTGCCATATTTTCGAACACAAAAAGTTTTGAACAGAAATCCGCGAGTTTTCAAAGGGGTAATGTAAAGATTTCTTACTGATTTTAACATTTCCCGACAGAGATGTTTTTTTGGTTTTCCGAACAGCTACATGACACAGAGCGGAAGCATTATATATAATGTGTAACAGGCAGAGCGACAAGGCAGGAAGACCACAACAAGATTGTATCAGCAGACAAACAGAAACTATTTTAATACAAAAATAATGCAAGCAAATAACAGAAATCAATATCAAAATGTAAAATATTTCAGAGTTTTGCTTGCTTATTAATAATTTATAGCTACCTTTGCAGTCGCAAGAAGACAGGATGATGCTGTCAGGAAAAATGCACGGATGACAATCTTATTTGCGCATATAAGCATCGCAACTGTCTTATACAAAAAAGATAAAAATATAAAAACATATAAGGAAATGAGCAAACTGATAAAGCCGGTTGGATATAAGGCACTTTTGGGAATATGCCAGACGGAACAGGGAATCAAACTGATAAAGGAGTTTTTCCAGCAGAATCTCTCTACCGAACTGCGTCTGCGCCGCGTTACCGCTCCGCTTTTCGTACTGAAAGGACTGGGTATCAACGATGATTTGAACGGTGTGGAGCGTCCGGTAACATTCCCGATAAAGGACCTTAACGATGCTCAGGCTGAAGTGGTGCACTCGCTCGCAAAATGGAAACGGCTCACTTTGGCTGAATACAAGGTGAAGCCTGGCTACGGAATATACACGGATATGAACGCCATCCGCGCCGATGAGGAGCTCGACAACCTGCACTCTCTGTACGTGGACCAATGGGACTGGGAGGCGGTTATCACAAAGGAACAGCGCACATTGGCTTTCCTGAAAAACATCGTAGAACGGATATACGCCGCAATACGCCGCACGGAATATCTCACGTGCGAGACTTATCCGCAGATAGAGCCGTTCCTGCCGGAGAAAATCCACTTCGTGCATAGCGAGGAACTGCTCCGGATGTATCCTGACATGACACCGAAGGAGCGCGAGGATGCTATCTGCAAGAAATACGGGGCTGTATTTGTAACGGGCATCGGCAGCAAGCTGTCTGACGGAAAGAAGCACGACGGCCGCGCACCTGACTATGATGACTGGTCGACCGTTGCCGAAGATGGCAGCGTGGGACTGAATGGCGATATTCTGATATGGTATCCCGTACTTGAGCGTTCGTTTGAATTGTCTTCGATGGGTATCCGTGTCGACAAGGAAAGCCTGCTCCGTCAGCTCGCTTTGGAAGGCAAGGAAGACCGCAAGGAACTGTATTTCCACAAGCAACTGCTCGAGAACAAGCTGCCGTTAAGCATTGGAGGCGGTATCGGTCAGAGCCGCCTGTGTATGGTTCTGCTGCACAAGGCGCACATCGGAGAGATTCAGGCAAGCATTTGGCCGGAGGAGATGCACCGCGAATGTGCCGAGGCCGGAATGCCGCTGATATAAGAAAAGAAACGGAAGTGTGCCAAACAAGTTTGTTGGCCTGGCTTTTAATTAAATGGAATAATAAAGGGTTACACCGCTGCCGCGGTGTAACCCTTGACTTTTTTATTGCCGGCCGACAAGACGTCAAAACACTCAGACGAGATCGAGACCGAGAGTTTGTACGAGTTTTCCGATGGCCGGAAATTCCTTTTTCATATTATCAAGCACGTTGCGGGGCGTCATGCGCGGCTTTATCTCCTCCTCTTTAGCCAGCCGGATGTTCAGGGTGATATTGCCGTTTTGCAGTTCCTTAATCAGAGTAGCACGTATTCGCGACTTTATAGCGTTGATTTCTTCGAGCATTATCCGGCTTTCCACAAGCACTTCGATGTTGGGATAGTCGGCAATTTCGGGCGAGAGATTCTTCAGTCGCGTTGCGAGGCCCTGCATCTGCGCAGGCATTCGGTTGCACATAGCGCGCCATGTGCGGTTGAGAGCGTCCTGGTCAAATTCCTTCTTCTCCCCGATTGTCTCCACCTCGGGTTCTTTGAAGTAGCTCGGTTTCTCATTCTCGGCCTTAACCAAGTTGCTGAACGACATTCCGATAGAGCCGAGTTTCATCTTAGGCATAGCCGCGCCGGCAGGCTTCACTGGCGTTTGGGTGCCGGTATTGGCAGTCGCGGCATTGCTTACGGCAGCAGGTTGCGGTCCGCTTACCACAGTCTGCGCCACCTGCTTGGCACGCAGAGAGTGCATTCCGGCCCCGGCCACCTGTGCTGCCGGTGTAGGCTGGATTTCACGGACAATTTTCTTAAACAGGGATTTCAGTCTCTTGGGGCTGCGCCCCGCGGCAGGCGAATCGTCGGGCTGCGTGATTTGCGCCACCTCTATAAGTGTGAGTTCCACAAGCAGACGCTTGTTGGCCGACTGCCGGTAGTTGATGTCGCAACGGTTCATTATCTGCAACGCCTTATATAAGAAAGGCGTAGAGCATTTCTTGGCCTGTTCTTCGTACTTCGCGCGCTGTTGCTGGCTCACCTCAAGCAAAGGAATAGTCTGTGCATCCTTAGCCATCAGCACGTTACGCACGTGCGACGCAAGTCCGTTTATTATAAGTCCGCCGTCGAATCCCTTGCTTATGACATTGTTGAGAAGCACCATAATCTCGCTCACCTTGTTCTCAACGGCAAGGTCGATGATACGGAAATAATTCTCAGAATCAAGGACATTCAGATCTTCTATAATCTTCTCGTAAGTTACGTTGCCCCCGCTGAAGCTCGCGGCCTGGTCGAATATCGAGAGCGCATCGCGCATTCCACCATCCGCTTTCTCGGCAATCACAGCCAGAGCCTCCTCTTCGTAGCTGATATTCTCCTTCTCGGCAACCATCTTCAAGTGGCTGATAATGTTCGGAACTGTCATTCTTTCGAAGTCGTATATCTGGCAACGGCTCAGGATTGTGGGCAGAATCTTGTGCTTCTCGGTAGTGGCGAGAATGAAAATCACGTGTGCAGGCGGCTCTTCAAGAGTCTTCAGAAACGCGTTGAAAGCTGCAGTGGAGAGCATATGCACCTCGTCGATGATGAAAACCTTGTAGCGTCCCACCTGCGGCGGTATGCGTGTCTGGTCCATTAGCGACTTGATGTTCTCCACAGAGTTGTTCGATGCCGCATCAAGTTCAAAGATATTGTACGACCGCTGTTCGGCAAATGCCTTGCAGCTCTCGCACTCTCCACACGCCTCGCCATCCCCCGTGGGGTTCTCGCAGTTGATGGCTTTCGCAAAGATACGTGCGCAAGTGGTCTTACCAACACCTCGCGGTCCGCAGAAAAGATAAGCATGGGCCAGTTTCCCACTCTTCACGGCATTCTTCAGAGTGGTGGTCAGGGCCGTCTGTCCTACCACCGAGTCGAACGAAAGAGGCCTGTACTTACGTGCTGATACTATATATTCCATAATGATAATTAGTCGTTTGTCGTGCCGGATATTATCCTTTTCCGGCCGACTATATTGTGCAAAATTACGAAAATCATTCCAAACGGCAAAAGAATGAGTTTGCATTTGTTCTCGACTGTCGGGAAAATATCTCTAAAAAATCGGAGATTATAATGCTAATCTCGATTTAATTTCTTATTTTTGCACATCAAATCATAGCTTATGAGCAAGTTTACGGAACATATATGGGACTTTCTCAGCCACTTCAAATATCATATTACGATAGTGGCAGGAGTGGCTATTGTGGGCTTTCTCGACGAGGACAGCATCGTGAAACGCTTCAAAAACGATTATCAGATATCTGAGTTGAAAGAAGAGATTGCCAAATATAACAAGCGGTATGAAGCCGACTCAAAGACTCTGAGGAATCTTGAGCGCAATCCGTCGGCTATAAGCAAGATTGCGAGAGAGCGCTATTTCATGAAGGCAGACGATGAGGAGGTGTTTGTACTAAGTGATGACGAGCGTCTTCAAGAAACACTTAACACGAATGAAACAGCTAAATAAATTTCAGAATATCATTTTCCTGCTGGGCGGTTTGCTTATGACCGTGGGGGCAGGTGGCTACGCTTTCCTTATTTGCCAGAGCGTTTCGTCAGTCCTGTTCATTGTCGGCGCGGTGGCTTTCGCGTCGATGCAGATGATGCAGAGCTATGACGGCAATAACATTGCGGTACGCCGGTTGCGCAGAATCATGACCCTTGCCGACGTGTTTTTCATCGTTGCCGGTCTGTTGGCTTTCGAGGAGAATCACGGATGGATAAGAAATATGCTGGGAAAGAACGGCAGCACATACATCACTTTCGTGGTTATGACACAGGGAAAGTGGGTCGTGATACTCCTTATCGCGGCTATCCTTGAAATGTATACCACCCACCGGATTTCCCACGAGTTGGACAAGGAGAAACAATAAGTCGCCCGAACAAACATTGAAAAAAACCTAAAAGAGCGACATATTATTTTAAATAGCATGATTTTTTTTTATTACATCGATAATTGATTGTACTTTTGTCATACTAAATAATATAAACAGGCATATATGAACAAAGTACTTTACGCACTTTTATCAATTATCGCACTAACGTCGTGTTCGAGTTCTTACAATATCGAAGGCTCTTCCAACGTGTCAATGCTCGATGGGCACAAGCTATATCTAAAGATAATCAAGAACGATGCCCTAAAGGATATAGACTCTTGCGATGTCGTTCACGGCAAATTCACCTTTATGGGCAACATCGACTCTACCAAGATTGCCAATATTTACATGGACGAAGACGTGCTGCTTCCTGTAGTTCTTGAAAGCGGTGACATATCGATAAAAATCAATAACACGCAACATTCCATCGGCGGAACGCCTCTGAATGACAAGCTCTATAAGTTCCTGAAGAGCTTCGCACAGTTGCAAAACGAGTCGGTGGAGCTTGTTCACCGCCAAAATCAGGCATACATGAACGGCAGCGATATGGAAGTCGTGAACCGGCAGCTTGCTGCTAAGGATGCCGACATTTCACAGAAACTCGACAAGTTGATAACCTCGTTCATCGTAGAGAACTTTGACAACGTACTCGGTCCGTATGTATTCCAAATGGCAACGGCCGATTATCGCTACCCAATGTTTGAGCCGTGGATTGAAGATATACTGAGTAAGGCTACCAATAAGTTCAAGAACGACCCTTACGTGAGCGACTATGTGAATGCGGCTAAGCGCAATCAAGATATTATGAACGGTATGGTAGACCCCGACCAGATGCCTGCCCCGTCGGCACCGGGTACGGGAAACAGCGCCGTTCAGGCACCTCCCACACCGGCAGAACTTGCTGGAGACACTGTTCAATAAATGTTTTTAAGATATAATGAAAACACTGATAGTTGGTGGAACTATCGTCAACGAAGGGCGGAAGTTTGTCGGCTCGATAGTAATCGAGGACGATAGGATATTGGAAATAATAGAAAATGAGGAGTCAGTCCGTGACAGTTACGACACGATCGTAGATGCCACGGGCTGTTTTGTTATACCCGGAGTGATTGATGAACACGTGCATTTCCGTGAGCCGGGACTCACTGATAAGGCCGACATAGCCTCTGAGAGCCGGGCGGCAGCATACGGCGGCGTAACGTCTTACTTCGATATGCCCAACACCGTACCGCAAACGACAACGGTGGATGCGCTCAATGAGAAGTTTGAGATAGCCCGAAAGGAGAGCAGTGTGAACTACAGCTTCTTCTTCGGAGCTACAAACAATAACTGGAACAGCCTCAATGAGATTGATTTCTGCCGCATTCCGGGCGTGAAACTGTTCATGGGGTCGTCTACCGGCAATATGCTTGTAGACCGATATGGCTCTTTACTAAACATCTTCAAGGCTGCGGCAACTTTGGACGTACCCATTATGGCGCATTGCGAGGACTCCGACATCATCAACCACAATATGGAACAGATGAAAAAGGCATACGGCGACGACCCTTCCGTAATGCTTCACCCGGTTATCCGTAGTGAGGAAGCGTGTTATGAATCGTCTGCTTTGGCCGCACAAATGGCCCGGACGTTTGGCACGAAGCTGCATATAGCGCACATCAGTACTGAGAAAGAACTCTCGCTGTTGAGCGGCAACATCACCGGCGAGGCTTGCATAGCCCACCTCTACTTCACAAGCGACGACTATCTCACGAAAGGCGCACTGATAAAGTGCAACCCCGCGATAAAAAAACTGTCCGACCGCGATGCCCTGCGCAATGCCATCGCCGATGGACGCATAACCGTTGTCGGCACGGATCACGCCCCACACCAACTCAGTCAGAAGCAGGGAGGATGTTGCAAGGCAGCTTCGGGAATGCCGATGATACAGTTCTCGCTCGTCACGATGCTTGAACTCGTAGATAACGGCATCATCCCTATCGAGCGTCTGACATACTTAATGAGCCACAACCCGGCGAGTCTGTTCTCCATTAGGGAGCGCGGCTACCTGCGGAAAGGCTACAAAGCCGATGTCGTGGTGGTGCGTCGGGACGACAATCCGTGGATTCTAACCGACGAAATGATTCAAAGTAAATGCGGGTGGAGCCCGATGACCGGCCATGAATACAACTGGCGAGTAGAACATACGTTCTGCAACGGACACCATATATATAATAAAGGTGTCTTTGATGACAGCGTTCGAGGCGAGGAAATAGCATTCCGAGGTTAAGACACAGGCGTTACGATGATACGAAAGATTAGGTACAGAGTCCGCGAAGTGGCTCCATACATTAATTGGATATATTTCTTTCACGCATGGCAGATGTCTGACAAGCCGGAAGAAGCAAAGCTGTCGCTGCGCAAGGAGGCCGAAACCATGCTGTCAGAGATGGATTCCAAATATCACACACACGCCGTATTCGGACTTTTCGACGCTAATTCCGACGGCGACGACTTGCTTATCGGCAACGTGCGACTGCCATTATTGCGCCGTCAGGAGGTCATGGAAGAGGGCGAATATAACCTTTGTTTGGCTGATTTCGTACGGCCTTTAAGCTCGGGAATAAGGGATAAGGTTGGCGTTTTCGCCTCTACTGTCGACATTTCAATGGAAACCGACAAGCGAGATGATGATTACCGGCGGATGCTTTCGCAGACTTTGTCCGACAGACTGGCTGAAGCTACAGCCGAAAAGCTGCACGAAGACGTGCGGAAAACGTATTGGGGATACGCTGCCGATGAACATTTCGCACCCGAAGAACTGCATTCCGAGCCTTTCATTGGCATTCGCCCGGCGGTGGGCTACCCCTCTATGCCCGACACAAGCATCAATTTCATCATCTCTGACATTATCGGAATGAAGGACATTGGCATACGGTTGACAGAGAATGGTATGATGACACCACACGCAAGTGTGTCGGGATTGATGTTCGCTCACCCACAAGCGCGTTACTTCAGCATAGGCAAGATAGGCGAAGACCAACTGCGTGACTATGCGAAACGGCGCGGATTGCCCATCGAACTGATGCGCAAATATCTCGCATCAAGCCTGTTATAAAGGCAAAGAACATTACTATTATTAAGACATATAATAGGATTATCAAGTTAAAATGCCACATTATAAACGCGAAAAAGAATATTATCAAGGAAAGGAAAAACATAGTTGATTGCACGATTTCTCATATTTTGGCTGCTGCTGATAGTGCTTCCGGACGCCTATATATATAATATGTATCGGCGCGCAAGGCGTTCTTCGGGTCTCAGACTTATCATTCTGAACTCGATTCTGAGCATCGTGATGGTTGTTTATACCGTGTGGCTCGCCTCATTGACCGACTTTATTCCTTCCGAAAAAGTCTGGCTCGACCTCTACCTGCTGCTCTTTGCCGTCTTTATCGTGCCAAAGACCATGTTTGTATTGTGCTCTTTGTTTTCCTTTATCCCTTGTTTCAGCCGACGATGGTGCCACCGCATTGGTGCAGCCGCAAGTCTGCTGATGGCCGGAATGGCCGTCTACGGAGCCTTTGTAGGATTCCGACGCATGGAGATACGCCACATTGAGATTGCTTCTTCCGACATTCCAAAGGCTTTCGACGGCTATCGCATCGTGCAGTTTTCCGACGCTCACGTTGGCACATACTATGGAATATACAAGGAAATGCTGCGTTCGGCGGTCGATTCCATCAACACGCAGCGCGCCGATGCAATAGTTTTTACGGGCGATTTGCAGAATATCGTACCGCAAGAGATACACGACCATGCCGACGAACTCAGTCGCTTAAAAGCTAAAGACGGTGTATTCGCGGTGCTTGGCAATCACGATTACAGTACTTACGTGAACGTTTCAAAGCGCAAGAAAGCCGAATACGAACGCGAAACGCAAACTGTCGTGCGCTCTTTAGGCTGGTCTTTGCTGATGAACGAGAACAGGAAAGTGCGCCGAGGCAATGACTCCATCGTAATAGCAGGCGAGGAGAACGACAGCAAACCGCCTATGCCACATCGCGGAAATATAAAGAAAACGCTCCAAAACGTGGACAATAACGCTTTCGTTGTGCTGCTCCAGCATGACCCTTCGGCCTGGCAACGCGACATTCTGCCCCATTCTGAGGCGCAACTCACGCTCAGCGGACACACGCATGGCGGCCAGATGAGTCTCGGGAGCATACGTCCCACGATGCTGAAATATGATGAAGACTACGGATTATACGAGCAGTCCGGCCGCTTTCTCAATGTGAGTTGCGGCTTAGGCGGCGTTGTTCCGTTCCGCATAGGTATGTCCGGCGAGATTGTGGTTATCACTTTAGTGAAGAGAGAACCTCAAAAGGGAGAGGTAAGAGGTAAGGAATAAGAGGTAAGAGATATGCCTTTATGGTATTGTCTGAACTCCAAAACTCCCGTCTACTGTCTCCTAAAAATCAACAACTTATAAAAACAGAATAGTATGAAGTATATATATCGAATCTACCAGTTGTTCATAGCGTTGCCGATCATATTGTTCGCCTCGTTGCTCACATCAATAGTAACCATCATCGGCTGCTTTCTCGGCAACGGACACTTTTGGGGTTACTACCCCGGTAAGCTGTGGGCACAGCTCATTGTGCGTGTGTTGCTGTTGCCGGTGCGTGTCGAAGGGCGCGAAAACCTTATCCCCGGATGCTCCTATGTCTTTGTGAGCAACCATCAGGGAGCGTTCGACATCTTCCTTATATATGGCTTCCTGAACCGCAATTTCAAGTGGATGATGAAATGGCAACTACGCAAAATCCCGTTTGTCGGTAAGGCTTGCGAGGCTGCCCAGCATATTTTTGTTGACAAACGAGGCCCCCGCAAGGTGAAAGAGACATACGACAAGGCACGCGAAGTGTTGCGCGAGGGAATGTCGCTTGTGGTCTTTCCCGAAGGCTGCCGCACGTTTTCGGGCCACATGTGCCACTTCCGCCGTGGCGCGTTCATGCTTGCCGACGAGCTGCAACTGCCCGTTTGTCCGCTCACCATCAACGGTTCGTTCAACGTAATGCCACGCACACGAGACATGAAATGGGTGTTATGGCATCCGCTAACGCTCACCATTCACAAGCCGATACCGCCAAAGGGCAAAGGCGTGGAATATGAAAAGCAAACCATGCGGGAGGCTTACGAAGCAGTAATGTCGGGACTTGTACCCGAATACCGTGGCTATATGGACAATCCCGACCAATAGATTTATTCGCCAGATAATATCACCAAATATAAAAACAGGATGGCTTCTTTCTTGAAGCCATCCTGTTTTTATATTATGTCAAATCCTTTCGGACACAATAACATCATACTTTCCGTCCCCCACTCCACACGCAATCACATACGGGAAACGTATCAATACCACTGGATGGTATTGCTTATACCGCTTCGTTTATCGTATTTCAGAGCATCGGTAAGCGTCGCTGCGTTGCATCGGAACGTGAAGTTATAACTTGTGTAAGGCGCAAGTACAACCGAACAGCTCATGTTGAAGCAGTGCAAATCACGCGAAAGCGATGCCGTAGTCATCGAAATGTCCTTCGCCTCGAAGTCGTAACCGCTCGAGAAGTTGATGTTCCAGCCGTCGCTGATACGCACGTTACCGCTGAAATTCAGCGTCTGTGTGTACTTATAAGGATAGCGCATACGTTTCGTATTGAACGTTCCCGACGTGTTCTCACGCATCGTTATACCGTAACCGATGGTGAGCGACCACGGCATTGAGAACTTCATATAGCCGTCTTCGTCAGTCTCTGCCATACCCGAAGAGTTCTTTTTAGCTCCGTGCTTGCCACGTTCCATATCATCATCCACATTCGACTCTATGTTCGTACCCGTGCCCTCATCGTCATTGTTGCCCGACTTGTCATCGTCATCATCATCTTTTCGGCCGAACCACTTCTTCAGTTTCTCCGGATTCAGCGTGAAACTGAAGTTCTGCGACATACCCTGAAAACGCGGGAAGCGTCCCTTACCCCACTCCGTATGGTTGCCCACGTATGGCTTTCCATTATCGTCGAGTTCGTATGCGTAGGTTGCGAAGCGTGCGTTAAGGTTGAAAGTGTAATTCTTCCACCACTTCAGACGCAGGTTGACGTTAAGGTCGCTCCACCTATGATAGTCCGCTGCGGCGTTATACGACATCGAAGCACCAAGCTCATCTATAAGACTCAGTTTCTTATATCCCGTAGAATCTTTATCGCTTTTCACCTTCATTTCAAGGTTGTTCGATACCGACCATGAGATATTCTTCGACATTCCCTTGCCCGGAACACCGTAAAGTGCCCCCTCATAAGGCGAGTATTCCACGAGTTTCACCTCGCCGTTCTCGTCCGTATATTGGTAGCTGTCCCAATAACCGTAGCTCCGTGTTCCGAAATCTGGCGCATAACTGAACGATACAGACGGCGTTATGACGTGGCGGATAGCCTGTATCTTGTCGCCGAAAATCTTCTTGTTGGGTACCCAAAAACCATACATCTTAGTCGAAGCCGACAGGCTCAAGTCCCAGTTATAGACGTTATGGAATCCGTAAGTGGTGTCGCGAACCTCCTCATGTGCAGCCTCATCCCACGACCTCGACACTTTCTTAGAATACATTCGATCGGTGATGTTAATCGACGGAGTAACATTCAAGCAGTTGAACAACGTGAAGTTGCCCTGAATAGGAATCCTATGCTGCATACCGTTGCGCCACTCCTTTATCAGATTGGCGTGCATGATATGGTCTTCTTTTGTGTTTATCGAATTCGACAACTGACCTGTATAGCTCATCGAGATATTCTCATACCACTTCGGTGTACCAGCCGAATGCTTGCGTTTGAACGGATAAAAGCGGCTGATACTGATATTCAGGTCGGGAAGAGTGAGCGCGATTGTAGAGTTTCTCATGTTCTGTGCGAGGTTGAACGTAGAACTAAGGCTCATTCCGATGCTCGAGAACTGAGTGCTCCAGCTAACAGATGATGTTCTTGTCGACTGCGTGAGCAACTGCGGATTGTACATACTGTTAAGGTTGTTGCGCTCATAACTCGTCGTGGCGAAGTTGACGCTTGCCGACAAAGAGCTGAAAGGATTGGCCTTAGCGTCCTGTCTGTGGCTCCATTGCACCTTGAAGCTGGTCTGCTTCGAGTAGTCGGGCATACCCTTGTCGCCCGTACGTGTATCTTGGAAACTAAAGAACAAGCTACCCGAATAGCGGTAACGCTTATTGTAGTTAGATGCTGCCGAGAGTCCCCAAGAGCCTTTAGTATAAATTTCACCAAGCAGTTTCAAGTCGAACTTATCGCTCACGGCAAAGTAATAACCACCGTCGCGAAGATAGAAACCGCGGTCTGACTCATCACCATACGACGGCATGATGAATCCGCTGCTGTAACTCTTTGAGAACGGGAAGAATCCGTAAGGAATGGCAAGCGGCAGCGGAACGTCGGCCACCACAAGGTAGGCCGGACCAAAGACAACGTCTTTTCCGGGGCGCACCTTAGCACGCGAGAGTGCTATATAGAAGTCGGGATGCGGGTCGTCGCACGTGGTGTAACGCCCATGCTCCAAATATATGTCGCCGTTATCAAGCCTCTTACCTTTCGCTCCACGCAGGAAACCATCCTCCTGCTCGGTATATACGCCCTTTATCAAGCCCTTTTTCGACTTGAAATTATATGCCATCGTATCGCTCTCGTATGTGGTATTGCCCATACTGAACACCGGTGCGCCACGTAATCCCTTCTCAGCCGTAGAGTCGGCAGTACCTGTCGCGCGGACGAGGTTAGAGTCAAGAGAGAATGAAATCTTGTCGCTGTTCAGCTTCATGTCGGTATAATCCACCGTTGCAGAGCCGTAGAGATATGCCGTTTTGGTACCGGCGTAATAAACCAAAGAGTCTTTTGCCGTATATTTCACCGGTGCTTCAATACCGTTCGACTTAGCTCTCTGAATGCTGTCGAGCCTTATCGAGTCGTCAATCACCTTGTTATGACGATATATGGCAAGCTGCAAGGAGTCCATCTTTGTGGTGTCCGCGACCGCCGTAGCCCCCTGCGTAGTGTCCTTTATGCTGTCTTTCGCGGAAACAGTGGTGTTTGCCCGTGCTCGTTTCTTTAGCGGACGTTGCACAAGAAGACTCGTGTCTGCCATCGCAAAGACGAAGACAAACAGCAGAAAGAATATGACAATCTTACTCCTCATTATATATAATAAGTTGCAAAATTAAGCATTAACCGTCTATTTACGGTAGTATTTTGCAATTTTAACGTTTTCATTCAAACAATCTTTTCCACTCTCTGAAACGTTCCACGCCGTCGCTTCCAAACTTTGCGAGGCTTTTCTCGGCCTGTTCGGGTGTCTTCTCTGCTTCGAGATGCGACTTAGAATAGAATTTATCGGCATAGCACACGATTTTCTCCTCGATGCTTTCCGGCAGGTAATCGTGCTTCGGCAGGGGCAACGCTCGTTCCTCAATCTGTTGCAATGTGATGCCCGCGCCGGTGTGCCGTTCGCACACTCTGGCATGAAGCGGATAGCCCTCGGCACGCATGATGTCGGCACCCAACTTGCCGTGAAGCAGATAAGGCTCTGTGCCGTGGCACTCTATCGAGGGAGCATCGCACTTTAAGATGCCTATGTCGTGAAGCATCGCGGCTTCCTCAACAAACGTCCTGTCGGCATTCAGCTCGGGATGTGCATCGACGATACGCAGTGCGCGCGCCGTAACGGCACGGCTGTGGATGAGCAAGATGTCCTTCAACTTGCTGTCGGCCGAGCCATAATACTTGTCTATCAGCTTTAGATAATCCACTTCTTCTGATTAAGTGCCTGCCTCAACGGCAGTATTTCTTCACGCTACTTATATAAAAAACAAGATTGAAAGCCGAATACATACTATGTGTTCCGGCTTTCAATCTTTCATATTTCCACTTTCTTATTCGTGATTTCTCTCGATATATGCAATCACGTCGCCCTTGTTTATCTTAGAGCCTTGCTTTGCATTTATCTCAACGAGCTTGCCACCGAGCGCTGCCGGCACTGCGACGAACTCGCCCCACGGTGCCTGAATGTAGCAGAACTGGTCGCCTTCGTTGTATTCCTTGCCGATGAACGGCTCCACGGTAGCCACGGCCTCGCCGTCACCGCCGAACTCCCAGAATATCTGTCCCTTCACAGGAGCGACGATAGCATCGGCCTTTGCGTGCTTGAACGCTGCGAGCTGCTCCGGCGAGAGCTGTGTTCCAAGTGCTGCGTCCTTCGCCTTCTGAAGGTCGGCGAGGAAGTTTTTCTTTGCCTGACCGCTCTTATAGTTGCGATACTGCTCCGGGTGCATGGCCAGTTCGAAGAGTTCTTCGTCATCCTGTCCGTATTCCCATCCGTTCTCGTCCATTTCTTTCTTGAAGTCGTCGAGCGCGTTCGGGATGAGTGTATGCGGGTCGGCATCGGTAAACTCACGTCCCTGCGCAGCGGCAAGGTCAACGAGAACCTGATCGATAGTTCCAGGAATCTTACCGCTCTTACCAAGAATCATACCCCACATAGAGTCGTCCATCATCACGAAGCGGCCCTTACCCTGCTCCATCGTGAGCAGATTCATCAGCGCGATGTTCTTAACATACTGCGAGAACGGCGTAACGAGTGGCGGATAACCCACGCGCGGCCAAACGTATTCAACCTCGTTGAAGAGCTTCACGAGCATATCGTCTGTCGAAAGTTCCTCGTCGCCACGCTTGCGGCGTATGTTGTTGATTGTGCCCATGATACCACCGAGGTCGGCCATCATACTTCCCATCATTCCACCGGGCAGTCCGCAGCCGAGCAAAAGCGACGACATGACTTTGTTTCCGGGGTTGATGAAGTAGCCGAGCCACTCGTCGATGAACTCCTGAGTGAGCGAACGAGCCTTCATGTATGCGTTCATATTGATTTCCGGTACATCGAATCCCTCGTTCTTCAGCATACTCTGAACAGAGATAATGTCCGGATGCACCTTACCCCAGCTAAGCGGTTCGATGGCTGTATCGATGATGTCGGCACCGTTGTTGCAGACTTCGAGGATTGAAGCCATTGACAGTCCCGGGCCTGAATGGCCGTGATATTCGATGATGATGTCCGGATACTTCTCCTTAATCATCTTAGTCAGTTTACCGAGGAACGCCGGCTGACCGATACCTGCCATATCCTTGAGACAGATTTCTTCTGCACCAGCTTCTATTTCCTTGTCGGCAATCTCCATATAGTATTCGAGCGTGTGAACAGGCGAGGTCGTGATACAGAGCGTTCCCTGCGGAGTCATGCCTGCTTCCTTAGCCCATTTGATGCTCGGGCAGATGTTGCGCACATCGTTCAAACCGTCGAAGATACGCGGTATGTCCACACCCTGCGCGTGCTTCACCTTATACATAAGGGCACGAACATCGTCAGGCACAGGATACATACGCAACGCATTCAGACCACGGTCGAGCATATGAGTCTTGATACCGGCCTCATTGAAAGGTTTGCAGAAAGCGCGCACCGCGTCATTTGGATTCTCGCCCGCAAGCAGGTTCACCTGCTCGAAAGCGCCACCATTTGTTTCTACACGCGAGAAGCATCCCATCTCGATAATTACCGGTGCGATGCGTTCAAGCTGATCCTTACGTGGCTGGAACTTACCGGAGCTCTGCCACATATCTCTATAAAGGAGACTAAACTGGATTTTCTTCTTCATATCGTTTTTCTTTTCCTTTCTTGTTCTACAAAATGCACCGTCTCTGAAAGCCTTTCAATCCCTTCGGAAACGCCACACATCATATATAATATCACACGCACGTATTCGTTATCTCGCATACCATGCGTATTTGGGATGCAAAATTATGAAAAAAAAATCAATTAGAGACTGATAGTATGCTTTTTTAGCAATTATTACAATTAAAGGAGGAGGCTGAATACAGGAGACAGGAGTTCAGACATTACTCCCTGCTGGTAGTTTTTTCCACAGAGACACAGAATACTATCAAAATCTTAACAAAAAACTCTCTCAGAATTGAATATTTTCAATCAAACTCTCTCTTGCGCTCAAAAACGCGAAAATACGGCTTTTTAGTCTATTTTAAGTTAAAGCCTTGATTCTCAAACACTTACCCTGTTTTCTTGCAAAATCAGCCGTTTTAGAAGGCGTTTTAGACCTCGTTACATCGCAACGGAGGCTCCGTTAGACGCCAACGGAGCCACTTTTGGACTTCAAAACCTATCCCGTTGCACTCCAAAACGGCCTAAAACAGAGTCTAAAAGTGCCTCCGTTGAACGCTAAGGAATGTTAAATCGGACAAAAATGGCATTTTTCTATATTTTCAGAGACATCAAATTTTGATGAAAACCGACCTGTTTTTTCTGCAACGGAGGCACTTTTGGAATTTTGAGTTACGAATTTTGAGTTTGGAATTGGGATTTTTGGAGCCAGGAAATTACCGAAAATGAGTAACGGGACCTATATTTAACGTTCGTTAGCACGAGAGAGTCGATTTTCAAATGTAATGACTTTTTACTAAAAAACGTTACAAAATACTATATTGTCAAGTTCTCAAAAAACATCTTTTTTATCGCTGGCATTTCATAAAATATGAATATGCGTATGTATTTTAGCACGAAAAGGTTTCTCCGAATGGAAACTTTTTGTATCTTTGCAACGAATAACAATTATATGGGGAGATATAAAATAAAGGTCGTATTGCTTGACGAAGCTCTGGCGTTCGTACGTTCCTTACCGATAAAGGTGCAAGAGAAGATAGTTTATAACTATAATAAAATAGAGCGCGGAATGATGAGCAAGGAGCTGTTCAAGAAGTTGGGAAACTCCGAAATATGGGAGTTCCGCACATTATATGAGGGCAATTGCTATCGGCTCTTTTCCTTTTGGGACACGGACACCGAGACTTTTATAATAGCAACTCATGGCATAATGAAGAAAAGCCAAAAGACTCCGACAAAGGAAATCGAAAAAGCCGAGGCGATAAGAAAAGAATATTTCAAAGACAAATAGTTATGGCAAAGATGAATATGACATCGTTAGATGTGTTGACAGATGAGGTGTTTGGCAAAATCGGAACGGCCAAGCGAGACGCGATGGAAAAGCAACTAAAAGATGAGGTGAATGCCTGCTTTGTTGGCGAGACTATCCGCAAAATACGTCAGGCTCAAAATCTCACCCAAGAGCAATTAGGCGAGCGAGTGGGAGTTCAGAAAGCGCAAATATCAAGGCTGGAAAAAGGAAGAAGTGTCATCACTCTGCCTACAATCAGCCGTGTTTTTCAGGCTCTTGGCATTACCTCCGGCATTCTCGATTTGGGTATTGGCGGCAAGGTAACGCTGTGGTAACAAGCCATCAGAAACATAAATTTCGCAGTATTAAAATATTAAAAGATGAAGATATATACCATTATTCTGACTCTGATATGCACCGCTCTTATCTCCTCGTGCAAGCATCCGGACAAGGAATGGGAGAACAGCAGGGCGATAGACAAGACCGTAAAGGCAAAGGGAGACAAAATGATTTACGGACTGATTTGCGACGGATGCACCGACTCTACAATCGTGTTCCTGAGCAATGAGGGCGGCGACCCCGTAACATATAATATCATACGGGCCACACGGAACAAACAGATTTTCGGCAAACCGGAAATCGGCGACTGGGCGGGAATCATGCTCAATCCGAACAATAAGCACGAGGCTACAATGGTGGTGGACCTTGACCAACTGAAAGGCACGTGGACATATCAGGTGATGCCGATACTAAAGGAGATGGCGACAAAGAGCGAGCACGAGATAATAGCCGAACTGACAGATTCTATGAAGGAGGAGATTTTCGTGCCACGCGAATACGGATTCTCGCTGAAACGGCAGTTTCAGGCTTTTTCTATCGGTGAGTCGCATCATAATAACCTGCTCGAAAACGAGAGCATCGTGGAGTATCCGCCGGTGAAAAAATACACGGAATGGCACGTGTATAACGGAAAGCTGATACTCGTGGGCGACACGGCGGACGCCAACCACAACCGGTTGCCCGACAATAAGATTATGCGCGACACGGCCGAATTTGTGTATATGCTTGGCGACAGTCTCGTGCTGAAACTGAATAATGAGATTGTGAAGTATCGCAGACAGGCCAAAGCGGCCACTGACAAGAATCAAAAAAGGGGACGGTGTCATAATTGACGCACCGCCCCCCCCCTTTTCAGATATGCCATTCATCCGCCACATCGCCGGCCATGCCCATGAGCCGCCGCTCTGCCATACGTTCATACTTCGTGCCGGGCATACCGTAGTTGGCATACGGATATATACTTATGCCGCCACGTGGCGTGAAAATGCCTTTCACCTCAATGTATTTTGGCGACATAAGACGCACAAGGTCTTTCATAATAGTATTCACACAATCCTCATGAAAGTCTCCATGATTGCGGAAACTGAACAGATATAGCTTCAGGCTCTTGCTCTCCACCATTCTCTTCGCCGGGATATACGAAATCCTTATCTCCGCAAAGTCGGGCTGTCCGGTTATCGGACAGAGAGACGTGAACTCGGGACAGTTGAACTGCACCCAATAGTCGTTGTCCTGATGTTTGTTCTCAAACGTCTCCAACACCTCCGGAGCATAATCCATCGCATACTTGGTCGTACGGCCAAGAGCCTGCAGTCCCTCTGCGGCTCTTGCCCCTTCATCTTGTTTTTCCATCATTTCTCTTGTTTTTTCAATCCTTATAGTCAGCTTCAAGACGCTTCACGAGCTTCACCACGCGTATCGTAACGGGCAGAACCACAATCTCGTATGCCGTCTTCTGCTTCACATGCCACAGCATCAGCGGCAGTAG
>ERZ809407.109-NODE-109-length-86587-cov-14.838487_pt1 | contig 86587 bp, 68 predicted proteins | sample MGYA00520792_ERZ809407 | MGnify/ENA primary metagenome ERZ809407 (study PRJEB31576, sample SAMEA3212665) | Homo sapiens | biome: human-gut; feature: human gut; material: fecal | place: Sweden | collected 2012 ...
TTCGTCTTTCGGCTTTTCCTTCAAAGCGCGAACTTCGTAAGTTTTTTGAGTGCTCTTGAAAGTCACTCCTGAAACTGCCGATGTTCACACTTATCGGTTCGTTGAATTCAGATTTTTAAAGAACTGCCTTCGCGAAAAGCGAAGGACTTGAATTATGCAGAAGTCTTCGGCCGTTGTCAAGGCCATCCTTCAAAAAAACGCAGATGCATCCAACGCCTTCTTGAGAAAGCTCAGACGAAATGAGGTGGAGTGCTCATGTCTGGCTCGGCTGACATGTCTGCCCTACCCTACAATCAAGCGTAGACATTCGCATCAGACTTGCGCCTCAGGCTTTTGCAAAAGACTCACGCATCACACCTACGTCCCAAGCTCCAGCATTTGTAGAACCCATGACCGCATCCGCCATTCGCTCCGCCACAGGCTGTGCGACGCCCCTCACTAGGCTTCGCCGCGCCCTTCCGCCCGTGCTTCTTCCAATCCTCGCACTGGGCACGTTCGCCAGCATTGATGCGCTTCAGACGCAGATGCGCCTTCCCGAGCACGCCCTCTTCATGAGTACGGGAGACACCGTTGAACTGACAGGCGTCGTTCGCGCACCACTCCCGTCCGCACCTCCCGCCTGGCGCCTGACTATCAGCCCCGACTCCGTGCCCGTCACACTCTCCGGCGTCACGACCAGTCAAAGAACGCTCTCAGACGACACCGTCTGGCGTGCCAAACTGACTCTTGGCGAGGTACCTGCACACCTTGCCTTCAAGGCAGACATCAGTTTTCCTGACCTCCATCATGAGGCCTCCCAATCCTGGCAGATTGAAGCCTGGCCAGATCGCACATCGATGCAGGAGGCCAGTCCCTCTCTGCTCGTCTCCAAACTAGGCATTGATCCCCTGCCTGCGGCCTTCGCCTGCCTGATCTCTGCGCTCCTGCTGGCATTGCTCTACCCCGCACTCTACTTCATCGACAGGAGAACACTCGCCCGGAGCGGCTGTCTTCGCGTCTTTCACGCCCGCACGTCAGGGCCCGACACACTCCTCTACTGCGTTCAGCCTGTAAGAGATGCACCCGTTCGAGGCACTGCCTACCGGGTGCTTTCCGCCACCGGGCAGCTGCTCGGCATGGCGGTCCTAGCTGACTCAGGCCGACGACACTGCGTATTCAGACTGCATGCGGCCCGAGCCCGCGCAGGCTGCATTGTCGCCGTGAAATGACAGGGATGAAAATCTCGCCCCATGAATTTCGGGCAACAAAAAGGCCTCGGTTCCTTCGAACCGAGGCCTTCATATTGGTTGCGGGGGGAGGATTTGAACCTCCGACCTTCGGGTTATGAGCCCGACGAGCTACCGGGCTGCTCCACCCCGCGGCAATTCTGTCGAAACGGACTGTTCCGTTGAGGATTTGAATATTACAGACTATTTTTTCGTTTGTCAAGAGTTCGGCAAAAATATTTTTTGACTGGGCTATGATGACAGCCTGACCTTCATCACGAACGCAAGTCCATGACAACAGATTCCGCCCAGGACGACATCCCCATCATCAGCGGCGATGCCGTCGGCTTCGACATGAGGCCCCGCATTCCCGAAGACGAGGAGCGCTTCACATTCTCCACCGTATGCCGCAGCAACGGCCTTTCTTCCCGTCTCATCATATCAGGTTACACGCAGGGTTCCTTCCCCTGGCCTGACGCAAAGGATGCGGACGCGGGACTCTATCCCTGGGGGCGACTCTTTCCGTGCACCATTCTTAAGACAGGACGCGTCAACCTCACTCATTCCATGAGAAGGCGCGTCCGTGATGCCGTCCATCGACACTATTCGGGACTTGAGCTTGAAATTCTCCTCGACTACGACTTTGACGAGGTGATTGAGGCCATTGCCGAATATCACAGGAAGCGCTCGAACGGCACCTGGATGACTCGGGACATGATTGACATGTGGAAGGCCCTCCACAGACAAAGGATCGCCCACTGCGTATCCGTCCACATCGACGGAGAGCTCGCAGGCGGCCTCTACTTCACATCCGTCGGACGGATGCTCTACGGCGAAAGCATGTTCTCCCTTCGTCCAGACGCATCCAAGCTTGCTCTCGCCGCACTGGCAGCCTTTGCAGGCATGGCGCACCTGCCCGTCATCGACTGCCAGATGCCCACCGAACACGTCATCCGCATGGGAGCCGCCGTCGTTGAAGGCAGGGCCTTTCTCAAACTCAACGAGTTTCTTGCGAGGCAATCCCATTTCCCCTGGAGTCGCTCGGAAAGCCTCAGCCTGCTTCCTTTTCTTGAGTCCGTCTATTCCGAATACGCCGAACGCACGCCGAACGATCTGACCATCGTCCATGAACAGCGCTTCGCACACGCGGGTGGAATGCTTTTCCATACGCTCGCCATCGACGGCACGTGCAACTACTATGAGGACGGTCGCAGATCCACGATGGAAGTCATTCCACTTGCTTCCACCGATCCCCGCGTCACGCCCATGTACAACCGTCTGATCGAGGCCGGCTTTCGACGCGACAGCACTTACCTGTACAGACTTGCCTGCAACGAATGCCGTCGGTGCATCCCGACTCGCATCGACGTTCACGCCTTCAGGCCTGACGACACAATGCGCCGCACGATGAAGCGCAATGCATCACTCGTCATGCGCGAGCTCAAGCTGGCCCCCATGACGGAGGAACAGTACGAACTCTACAAGCGCTATCAGGACTCGCGCCATCGCCGCAGCGTCATGGCGGACATGGACCGCAGCACGGTAAGCACGGTGCTCTTCTCCACGTGCTCGGACACCCGCCTCCTTGAGTTTCGGACTTCCCCTGATGCCCCTCGCCCCAACGAGCTTAAGATGGTTTGTATAATAGATTGTTTAGACAACGCACTCAGTGCCGTCTATACGTTCTTCGACCCCGATGTTCCCAAGCTGAGTCTCGGGACTTTCGGCATCCTCTCCGAAATCGAATATGCCCGTCGAAACGGCCTCAGTTACGTGTATCTGGGGTACTGGCTTCCCGGCTATCCAGGCATGGACTACAAGACGCGCTTCCAGCCGATGGACATATTCTGGGAGAACGGCTGGATGCCGGAACGAAAATTTTCAGCCGACCCCAAGCTTCTCGACCCAACGTCCCTTTAGATCATCATGCTTTACTCGCTTTGCCGCCGCGTGCTGTTTTCGATGCAGCCGGAAACCGCTCACAACGTCACCATGGCCAACCTCGACTGGGCCACGCATCTCGGACTTCACAAGCTCCTGACGCACATGCCTGACGAGGATCCGGTTGAAGTGATGGGCCTGCGCTTCCCCAACACGATCGGTCTTGCCGCCGGCATGGACAAGGACGGCATCCGCGTGAACGCCTTCGGCGCCCTCGGCTTCGGCCACGTCGAAATCGGCACGATCACGCCGCTCGCCCAGCCCGGCAATCCGAAGCCCCGCTGCTTCCGCGTCATCCCGGCCAAGGGCATCATCAACCGCATGGGCTTCAACAACGAAGGCTGCGACAAGGTGATCGAAAACCTCCGCAGCGCCGACGCCTTCCGTCTGCGCGGCGGCATTCTCGGCATCAACATCGGCAAGAACGCCGTCACGCCGATCGAAAATGCGCTTTCCGACTATGAAAAGTGCCTCGACAAGGTCTACGACCACGCCGACTACATCGCCGTCAACATCTCCTCGCCCAACACGAAGAATCTTCGCCAGCTTCAGGGCGCCGACAAGTTCGACCATCTTGTTTCCGGCATCGTAACCCGCCGCCAGCAGCTCAAGGACGCCCGCAACGGCAAGCACGTGCCCATCGCTGTCAAGCTTGCCCCCGATCTTGAAAACGAAGAGATCCTGCGTTGCGTCGACACGCTCATCGAGCGCGGCATCGACGCCGTGATCGCCACCAACACGACCATCACGCGCGACCGCATTCAGGGCATGCCCAACTGCACGGAAACGGGCGGCCTTTCCGGCGCTCCGCTCCGCGAACGCTCCACTGAAGTCGTCCGCCTCATCGCCGATCACGTTCAGGGTGCTCTTCCGATCATCGCCTCCGGCGGCGTCATGACGCCTCAGGATGCCGTTGAAAAGATGGAAGCGGGCGCCAAGCTCCTCCAGCTTTACACCGGCTTCATCTATTCCGGTCCGGCCCTCATCGCCGAATGTTCCGAAGCGGTCGCCCGTTGGCGAGCCGCTCAGAAGGCCTAATCAACAAGGTCTTCCTTGAGAACAAATGGGCGCTGCGGCCTCGGACCGCAGCGCCCTTTTCTTTTTCCCTTCAATGACAGGATTTGCCATGCCCCGCGTTTTTGCCGCGCTTCTGCTGCCTCACGACGTGTGCGACGCTCTTGCCCGCGACGCCAAGGCTTTCGCCAGAATCGATCCTCTGGCCCGCTTCACCCGAAGCACCAACCTTCACCTGACGCTTGCCTTTGTGGGCGAGATTTCGACGATCGACGCCCGCAGACTCTCCGCCGCCCTCCGTCCGCTCTGTGCGCTTACGCCGCGCGACATCACGATCGGACGCATCGGTACGTTCGATCGACAGCGCATTCTCTACGCGGGCCTCTCCCCCGCCGAGAGCCTCGATCCCGTCGTCAACGAAGTCAGGAGTACCATCACCCGACTCGGCCTTCCGCTCGATGACAAGCCCTTCAGAGCCCACATCACGCTTGCCCGCGACTGGCGCCGCGGCCATCCGCCCATGACGCTTCCCGCCCGCACAGTCCCGCTCTCAGGCCCCGTTCTGATGGAAACCGTCAAGGATCCACGCACGGGCATGATCCGCTACCGTCAGGTCCTCTGAGAAACAGCCATCGAAGGGAGACTTTCCGCATTGCGGAAAGTCTCCCTTCTTTTTTAGTACAATGACGCCCTCATTCATCAACCCCGTACCACAGTCTCCCATGACAGACCATCCCATTCGCCCCGCCTTCTGGAACGTGCCCCTTTGGGGCGAAATCGGCGTCTATGTGCTCGGCTTCACCGCCGTCGCGCTCCTCATCGCAGGCATCCTACGCAATCGCCGCCTGTGGCTTCGAGGCGCAGAGGATCCACACCCCGTCAAGGATAGAAGAGCCCGCCTTTTCTCCGTCATCGCCGACGTCTTCACTCAGAAGAAGATCCGCGAGACGAGCGCAGGGCGCCTACACGCAGTGCTTGCCTGGGGCTTCTTCCTGCTCTTTTGCGGCACGGCGCTCGCCACGCTCGACTGGGACGTAGGCCACTATGTCTTTGATGCTCAGTTCCTTCAGGGAGGCTTCTACCTCGCCTACAAGTTCGTGCTCGACTGCGCAGGCATCGCCGTTCTGATCGCACTCGCGCTCGGAGCCGCCCGCCGCTGGTCCAAGGAGTCGGGCCTGCCCGGTGACGCACGATTTGTCTGCGCCTATCTCTCGCTCGCATTCATCGTGCTCACAGGCTTCCTTGTTGAAGGCATCCGTCTGGCGGCCACCCTGCCCGCCTGGTCCGTGTATTCGCCCATCGGGCATCTCGTTGCCAAGATGCTCCTCGCCTGCGGTCTGTCGGAGGCGGAACTACGTCTGCTTCACACCTGGATCTGGACGATTCACGGCATCTCATCCCTTGCCTTCATTGCAGCCGTTCCGCTTACTTATTACGCGCACGTCTACCGCACACCCGCAGGGCTCTTCACCCGTGAGGAAAAGCCCGCAGGCCTCCTTCGCAAGATCGACGACATTGAGGAGCAGGAAACGTTCGGCGTCTCCAGCTTCAGTCAGTTCACGACCCGCGAGCGAACGGCCTTCGACGCCTGCACGGAATGCGGCCGTTGCACGGCCGCCTGTCCTGCGGTCCGCGCAGGAACGCCGCTTGATCCTCGAGCCCTGATCGTTTCACTGCGTGAGCGCATGCACATGGAGGAGAAGACCGAAGAAGCAGCCGCGCTTCCTTCTCTCGAGGAAACCGTCTCCCGCGACGCCCTCTGGTCCTGCACAACCTGCGGCGCCTGCTCACGCGCCTGCCCTGCCGGCATCAGTCTCCCCGAAATCATCGTCAACATGCGCCGCCATCTGGCGCTCGAAGCAGGCGACTTCCCTGAAGGCGTCGCCAATGCGCTCGAAAACACCGCCTCCGTCGGCAATCCCTGGGGACTTGATCCCTACGAACGCCTCGATTGGGCCAAGGATCTTGATGTTCCGGTCGCAGAAAGCGGTGTTCACTACGACGTCCTCTACTGGGTTGGCTGCGCCGCCAGCTACGACCGCCGTGCGCGCAAGATCGCACGCAGCATGGTGAGGATTCTCAAGGCCACAGGGGTCAACTTCGCCGTCATGGCCGAAGAGCGCTGCCACGGCGAGTTCGCCCGCAGACTCGGCGAGGAATACCTCTACCAGACCGCTGCTCAGGAAAACATCGGAAACTTCGCCCAATATGACTTCGACCGCATCCTGACGGCCTGCCCCCACTGCTTCAATACGCTCAAGAATGAATATCCGTCCTTCGAGGACTTCCGCTGGCCCGTGGTCAGTCACGCTGTTTTCATTGACGAACTCATGAAGGCAGGCAGTCTTCCGTACGTCAAGTCCGAAGGGCTCAGTGCGGTCTACCACGATCCCTGCTACCTCGCGCGCATCAACGGCATCGTCGCAGAGCCCCGCAGCGTGCTCAACTCCGTCTGTACCGTCCTCAAGTCCCCCGCCGAATCCGGCGAGCGCACGCTCTGCTGCGGTGCGGGCGGTGGGCAGATGTGGATCGACAGGCACGGCTCCAACTCCGTCAACGTCATCCGCCTGAAGGACCTCCGCGCCTCGGGAGCAGACACCATCGCCGTATCCTGCCCGCACTGTCTCACGATGCTCGAGAGCGCCCGAGCCGTTACCCGGGATGCTGAGTCGGTCAGCATCTCCGACATCGCCGAACTCGTCGCCGCCGCGCTTCCTGAAGAGGGCGCCTCCAAATGACGGAGAGCTCCGAATCCAGACACGGCATTCAGGTGCTTGACCGAGCGAACCGTCTGCTTGCCAGACTGGAGGCCTCGTCCGAACCGCTCGCCCTGACAACGCTCGCCCGGGAAACGGGACTTTCAGCCTCGACGGCCCACCGAATTCTGGGGTCTCTCTCGGCCATGGGATTCGTCAAGCAGAATCCCGCCGGACAGTGGAGTCTTGGACTCAGGCTGTTGGAACTCGGCAACCTCGTCTACGAGCGCTTCACGGTGCGCCAGCGCGCTCTTCCGTTCATGCAGCAGCTTCACGCCGCAACAGGCATGACGGTGAATCTGGCCATTCGCGACAACGACAGGCTGCTCTACATCGAACATGTGCTTGCGCCTGAATACAAGGCCAACCAACTTCGCCGCATCGGGTCTTGGGCACCTCTGCACATCACGTCAGGCGGCAAGCTCTTTCTGGCACGCATGTCACCTGACGAAATTCGCGGCTACACGGAAAGAACAGGCCTGAAGGCAGGGACGCAGAACTCCATTCAGTCCCTCGACCACCTGCTCGTGACCCTTGCGCACGCCCGTGAAACCGGCTGGGCTTATGACCGCGAGGAGTACGAGTCAAACGTGCACTGCGTTGCCGCACCGATCTTCGGTGCCGGCGGCAGGCTGATCGCCACGATCTCGCTCGCCGCCCATCGTTCCAACGAGTTCCCCCCCGAGCGGATAGCCAAGCTCTGCGGCATCGCCCAGTCGATATCCTCCGCCATGGGCGCAGGGATCGGAGAGCGCATCAAGGGAAAAGGGTACGGTGACGGCTAACCCCAATGCAATGAAAAGCCCGCCTGTCAGGGGAAGCCTGACGGCGGGCAAATTCGTTTCAGCCAAGATGAAGGCTGTCAGAACACCTCGTAGGGATGCATCGAATCGAACTGCTCGTTGATGTGATCCTCATTTTCCACAAAGGTTCGCATGGTCTGCATGTCGGCCGCACGCTGCGCGCTGTTCGGACTGTCAAGGAGCACCATGACGACGCGTCGATCGGCAAACTCACTTTGCACGACCATGCAGCGGCCGGCCGCCGTCGTAAAGCCCGTCTTCTGCACGCCGATGTTCCAGTCGGGATTGCCGATCAGGCGATTGGTCGTCACAAGCTTCAGTTGCCGGCGCCCCGCAGGAACGCTCGCGAACTGCAGCGTAGACGACTCGCGAATCACCTCATGCTTGTGCGCCTCTGCGACAAGCTTCGCAAGATCACGCGCCGTGGAGTGATTTCGATTGTCCAACCCCGACGGATCCGCAAAAACGGAATCCGTCATGCCGAGACGTTCCGCCGTTTCATTCATCTTCATGACAAAAGCCTTGCGCCCGCCCGGATAGGTGCGCGCAAGCGCAGTCGCGGCCCTGTTGTCGCTCGACATCAGGGCGGCCTTGAGAACGGCTCCGCGCGTCATGCGCATGCCGCTCCTCAGCTTTGAGCGGGCGCGGCTTCGCACATAGTCCTCTCGGGAGATGCGGAGCCTTTCATTCATCTGCAGGCCGCTCTCCGCAATGACGAGCGCCGTCATGAGCTTCGTGACCGATGCGATCGGCAGCTCAACGCCGGCATTCTTGCTGAAGAGCTCCTCGCCCGTATCCTGATCGACGGCAAGCGCCACGCTGCTGCCAAGACTCAGCAGGTCGGGCGTCTGCCTGAGACCAGCAAGCGTCGCCTGAGAGGGCGCCGTCACGCGCCTGCGCGCCTGTCTGCGCGGCTTCTTGCTCGACTTCTTGACCGCATGCTTGGCCCTGGCCAGCGTCTTGCGGCTGTTCGTACGCTTGACAGAGGTGGTCTTCTTGACGGTCTTTCTGACCGACGTCTTCTTTACACCCGCCTTCCCTGCCTTCTGAGTCGTCGCCGCCTGAACGGGCGTCACAACAACCGACGGGCCTGCCGCCACGAATGCGCCTAGCCCAAGTGCCAACACGAGTTTCTTCAAGCTGAATTTCACAACGCAGACTCTCACTTCGAAAAAAGGTAACTAGGAACCCACTCTAAGCAGAACCATTCCCAAAGTCAACAACAAGACAACACAACAAACAACTGCCACCTTCAGAAATCTCTTTGTTTTTATATATTTATATCGACATTTAGAAACATTCAACGCCAAATCAACTTCAAACGGAACTGAAGCGCCCTTATTATTCACAATTTCTTTAGGGACCTCTAGCAACTTTCCATAATAAATTGCCGCCACACGACGTTGAAAAGATGCCAGACATTGAAAATGCCCAACAGAAGCTTCCTCTTTATCAAGGAAAACCCTCAGCCACTCCAAACACTTGCTAATCTCCAAATTTCGAATAAATTTTTCACACGTCACTCCACCTGACGTAAGACCACTCCCCACACGATATGCATAAATAGGCGACGTATCACAAACTTTATACGAATTCGCAAAGTATGCAATCAAAAACGACGCATATCCATCCTCATTACACGTATACCGCTCATCAACAACCTCAGAATAAGCACGCTTCAAAACATCCGTTCTGTAACAACTTGCCCATAACGTCCAAGAGCGATAAAACGACAAATAACAATCCCTAAGAATGTCCAAACTGCAAGATCGATCCAGACCTTTCTTATTTAACCACCTTGAAAAAGCTTCGCATTCCTTCTCATCTTCACCAAAACTTCTCACCGTAAATCTGTAGATATCCGCTTGATGTTCTTTGGTACACTCCACCAATTGACTCAAGGCCTCAGTGGAAGCGAGGCAATCATCGCCATCAAGGAAAACCACAAACTGTCCCCTAGCCATTTTGACGGCTTTTTTTCTGACAGCCAACAAACCTTCATTTTTCTCATTCCGAACAAGTTTAAACCGCACGTCCCTCTGTGCGAAACCCTCGCATATCTGCTTTGTATTATCCGTACTCGCATCATCTACAACAATAAACTCGGCATCCAAGTAAGTTTGCTGAATCAACGAAGTAAGACACTCATCAAGATATTTGTCTACGTTGTAAGCAGCAACCAAAACACTGAAATACGGGGTGCTCATCCCTCAGACCTCACAAAAAAAACAGCTGTTGACTACTCTATCAAAGACGAGTAATGGCCGTCCACACGCGCTCGAGACGCTTGACACTCACTGGCATCGGCGTTCGCAGCTGCTGGGCGAAAAGCGAGACGCGGAGCTCCTGCAACATCCATCCGAATTCATCAAGACGAGAGTCGGGCTGTCCGCGACGCGCCGCACGAGCCCTCATGAGCGGTACGGAAAGCCTCTCGATGTCCGCACGGCGGGATTCGTCGCGTACGGGATCGTCACGATAGCGGTCAAGCCTGTAGTGCACCGCCCTCAGATAGCGGGGATAGTGAGCAAGCTGAGAAAGCGGCACCGTCGTCAGAAAATCCTTTCTGAATAGATCGTTGAGCTGGGCCTCAATGTCATCCGTCAGAGCCTTCTCGCCGCTCAGACGGCGAAGCTTCAGGGGAATGCCTGCGGCCTCCGTCACAATCTCGGTGAGAAGACGCGAGATTTCACCGGCCACCAGCGTGAGGCGCCCTTTCACGTCCTCGCGTCGCTCCCTGAAGCTCGCCTCATCGTGAGGCCAGGGTTCGGCTAGCGCCGTTGCCTCGAGCGCGCAGTCGACGACGGAAGTCGACAGCGTGTCCGCGCTCTCGAAGAGTCTGGACAGTCCTGGCACCGGCTGAGCCTGCATCTGCACGCGGCCAAGATCTCGAAGCGTTCTTTCAACGAACTTCACCTGCTCGCGAAGAGCGAGCCTGAAGAGACGCAGAAGCCCCTTTCTGTGCTCTCGACGGGCCTCCAGCGGATCATCGTAGACCTCGATTGCACAGTCGGTTCCGCGATCCGTAAGCGCAGGATGACCGATCAGGGTCTGCCCCCTGCGGGAAATCTCCATGAGCTCAGGAAGCTCGCCGAAGGTCCAGTCGGTGATGCCGTCCTCAAGATCCTTTGCTACAGCCGCATCCTCCTGAGCGACGTGGCGGAAAGTCTCCTGTGCCGCCTCGCCGAACTCGGCGCGCAGCTGTGCAAGATTGCGCCCCATGCCGATCTGGCGACCATGCTCGTCCAACACCTTGAAGTTCATGATGAGATGCGGCGGCAGCTGCTCGAGCTTGAAGTCTCCGACAGTGCAGGGAACGCCAGTCTGGGACCGCACGTCGTCGGCAAGCGCTTCAAGGAAGCCCTTCGCCTGCGGCTCTCCCTCCTTCGTTCGCGTGAAGAAGCCGCCCGCAAAATCGGCAATCGGCACGCAGTGGCGCCTGATCTTCTGCGGGAGCGACTTGAGCAGCGTCTGAGCCTTCTCCTTCACCATGCCCGGCACGAGCCATTCGGCGCGTACGGCGTCGAGCTGGTTGAGGGCGTAGAGCGGCACCGCAAGCGTCAGACCGTCCCGGGGACTGCCGGGCTCGAAGTGGTAGTTGAGTGCCATCGAAATACCCGCCATCTCCATCGTCTTCGGGAAATAGCGGTTGGTGACGCCTGATGCGTCATGACGCATCAGCTCGTCACGGGACATGAAGAGCGCCTTCGGATCGTCGCGGGAGGTTGCCTTGAGCCACTTCAACAGCGTCGGCGTGGAGACGACATCTGCCGGAATCCTCTCATCGTAGAAGGCGAACATCAGCTCGTCGTCCACAAGCACGTCGGGGCGGCGAGTCTTGTGCTCGAGATCCTGAATCTCCCTGACCAGCCTGGCATTGTGTGCATAGAACTCCGCACGGCCATCCCACTCGCCCTCAACGAGCGCTTGACGGATGAAGAGTTCGCGTGCGAGCTTCGGATCGTGCGGCGCAAAGCTCACCCTACGCTGCTGGTAGATCGTGAGACCGTAGAGCGTGCCGCGCTCGAATGCAACAACCTCCCCTCGGCTCTTCTCCCAATGGGGCTCGGTCCAATTCCTGCGAAGCAGATCGCCTGCAGCCGCCTCGATCCATTCGGGCTCGATGTCCGCCACGCAGCGCGCGAACATGCGGGACGTTTCGACGATTTCGGCAGCCAGAATCCAGCGACCCGCCTTCTTGGCGCGCGCCGATCCAGGCCAGATCCAGAACTTGATGCCGCGAGCGCCAAGGTAGGGAGGCGCACGAAAGTCGCTTTCGACGGCCTTAGAGCCGATGTTGCCCAGAAGACCTGTCAGCAGGGCGCGGTGCACCTGCTCGAAGGTGGCGGGCGACGTGTTCCTGCGCCAGCCGAGCTCGTCGGTGAGCTGCACGAGCTGACGGCGAACATCGCGCCATTCGCGCAGGCGCCTCACCGAAAGGTAGCGCCTGTGAAGCTCGGCCTCAAGCTTGCGGTTGCTTTCCTTCTCGGCATTGGCCTTTTCATACCAGTTCCAGAGCTTGACGTAGGAAAGGAAGTCAGACTTTTCGTCCGCAAGCTTCCTGTGCGCCTCATCCGCCGCCTGCTGTGCATCGGCGGGACGCTCTCTCGGATCCTGAATGGAGAGCCCTGCGCAGATCGTCAGCAGCTCTTCAAGGCTGCCCTGTTCGGAGCCTGCAAGCAGCATGCGGCCGAGACGCGGGTCGACGGGAAGCCTAGCGAGCTCCCTACCCACGCGCGTGAGTTCGCCTTCCTCCGTGACGGCGTTGAGCTCCTGCAGAATGGCAAAACCGTCCGCAATCGCGCGGGGCGGCGGCGTCTGAACGAACGGAAATTCGCGCACGTCGCCCAGCTTGAGCGAAATGGCGCGCAGGATGACGGCGGCAAGGTTCGAGCGCAGAATTTCGGGATCCGTAAAGGCGGGGCGGCGTGCAAAGTCATCCTCGCTGTACAGTCGGATGCAGATGCCGTCGGCCACGCGGCCGCATCTGCCGGCGCGTTGATTGGCGGAGGCCTGACTCACGGGTTCGATCTGAAGCTGCTCGACCTTGTTGCGATAGGAGTAGCGCTTGACGCGGGCAAGCCCCGTGTCCACGACGAACCTGATGCCAGGCACCGTGATGGAGGTTTCCGCCACATTGGTGGAGAGCACGATTCGCCTCGCTCCGGAGGGGCGAAACACGCGCTCCTGCTCTGCAGCCGTCAGGCGCGCAAAAAGCGGAAGAATCTCCGTTGTCGAGGGACGCGACTTGCGAAGAACGTCCGCGGCCTCGCGGATTTCGCGCTCGCCCGGCAGGAACACCAGAATGTCCCCGCGTCCCGAAGCCTCGAGTTCGCCCACCGCATCGTCAATCGCGCCGACGAGGGTCTTGTCGTCGGCCTCATCCATGTCCTCGATCGGACGATAGCGAACCTCGACGGGATAGGTGCGGCCCGAGATCGTCAGAATCGGAGCGGGACGCCCGTCGATCTCAAAATGTCGGGCAAATCGCTCGGCGTCGATCGTGGCCGAAGTGACGATCACCTTGAGGTCGCGCCGCTTCGAAAGCAGGCGCTTCAGATAGCCGAGCAGGAAGTCGATGTTGATCGATCTCTCGTGCGCTTCGTCGATGATCACCGTGTCATAGGCGCGAAGCATCGGATCATTCTGAGTCTCGGCAAGCAGAATGCCGTCCGTCATCAGCTTGATGGTGGCGCCCGGCGACATCGTGTCGGTGAAGCGCACCTTGTAGCCCACGACTTCGCCGGGCTCGGTCTTGAGCTCCTCGGCGATGCGCTTGGCGATCGAGCTCGCCGCGATGCGGCGGGGCTGAGTGTGCGCGATCATCCCGTGAACGCCGCGCCCCGCCATCATGGCGATTTTCGGCAACTGCGTCGTCTTGCCCGAGCCGGTTTCGCCGCAGACGATCACAACCCTGTTCTCGCGGATGGCCTTCGCAACCTCCTCGCCACGCTCGGAAACGGGAAGCCCCGGCATGAGCGTAAAGGGCGGGACGGGATTGCGGCGCTCTTCATAGGAAAGACGGCGCTTCGGGGCCTCGGAGGACACCGTCTTCTGACGATCAGCTCCCTCGCGCGAATGCGTGCGCCCGCTTTGCCTTGCGGTGCCTTCGGAACGCTCGTTCCTGATGCCTGCCTGCTCACCGGAGGGCCTGCGACCTGCTCGATCCGCTTTGGCATCGTGTCGTTTTCCCTGCGCCTCCTTCGCCTTCGTGGAAGGGGACATCTGCGCATGCTTTCGCACTGCCGACGGCTCCGCCTTCGGCGCCGTCACGGGCTGTCCGCCCCGCGACTTTGCGGGGGCCGCCATGCGGAAGGATGCACCCGACGACTTCGCCGCGTCTGCAAGCGCCGCGCCGAAGCCCCCCGTTGCGCTGAAGGCCGAAGCGCTGATGCTCGCGGTGCCCGCCTCGGCCCTCCTTGTCTCGGCCGCCTTCACGACGCGAGTCTTTTTGGCCGCACGCGCCTTCTCCTCTTCAGCTCTGGCTCTGGCCTCCCTTTCACGGGTGAGGGACACGGCATCATCAACCTGGGCCTTCACCTTCTGGAAAGCCGCAAACAGCGCACGATCGGACATAGAAAATCTTCGAATAAATGGATGGAGCCTCAGAAAGAGCTCCACGTAGAATTTGACGGACTCGCGCTACAATGTACGAACGCTTCGGGCGGCTTCATGCCGTCCGCCACACATCAATCAAGGAGCAAACAGATGGCCCGCATGGTTAACTGCGTAAAACTCAAGAAGGAAGCCGAAGGGCTCGACTACCCGCCTTTTCCCGGCGCTCTCGGCGCCCGCATCTGGCGTGAGGTGAGCAAGGAGGCATGGGCCGAATGGACGCGCCTTCAGACCATGATGGTCAACGAATACGGCCTCAACCTCGCCGACCTGTCCGCCCGCCAGCATCTGATGCAGCAGTGCGAACGCTACTTCTTCGGTGATGCCGAAGGCGTTCAGGTGCCTGAGAACTTCGTGCCGCCGAAGCCCTGATCCGCGACTGCGGACAGGTCCTCGCCGAAACACGGCCCGAAAAGCCCGCACTTCCCAAGGAAGTGCGGGCTTTTTCCTTGCAGTCGAACAGTCTGTCAGCCTTGTTCGAACGTCTGCACGCCTTCCTGCGTGCCCAGAAGTAGCACGTCGGCGCCGCGGGCGGCGAAAAGGCCCACCGTGACGACGCCGGGCCAGGCATTGATCTCGGCCTCGAGCGCCTTCGGATCCTCGATGCGAAGGCCCGAGGCATCAAGAATGTGGCAGCCGTTGTCGGTGACGAAGTTACGGAGCTTCACGGTCGCGCCGAGCGCCTCGAGCTTCGCCTTCACGGCACGGGCCGCCATCGGAATGACTTCGACCGGGAGCGGGAAGGAACCGAGCACAGGCACCTTCTTCGAGGCGTCCGCAATGCAGACGAAGCGGCCGGAAATGGACGCGACGATCTTTTCGCGCGTAAGCGCGCCCCCGCCTCCCTTGATCATGGAGAAGCCCGGATCTATTTCGTCGGCACCGTCGACGTAGACGCCGATTTCGTCAACCTCGTTCATGTCGAGCACCTTGAAGCCGAGCGCTTCAAGACGCTTCGTGGAGCGCTCGCTCGAGGAGACGCAGGCGGGGATCTTTTCACGAATGCCGGGCAGCTGATCGATGAACTGATCGACGGTGGAGCCGGTTCCGACGCCGAGGATTCGGCCTTCTTCGACATAGGCGAGCGCCGCACGGGCGACCTCGCGCTTGAGTTCCTGCTGGGTAAGAGCCATGGGGGACAATTCCGGTTGGTGGTGAACGGCTCCTATTTTACCGTCCTCGCCGGCCTTTCGACGCCGGCAGCGTACTCCCTTGACCGGTTCCCGCGCCTTTTGCGCCCCTCTCTGCACTACAATGCACCCACAGCACCTTCCCAGACGAAAAACATGGCCATTGACTTCACCGACGAACAAGTCGCGTCGACCTTCCGCAAGCTGAGCGTCTCGCATGACTCGAGCGCCAACTCCCGCGTCGGCATCTACGCCTCGTGGGCCGCGCTCGTGCTCCTCGCCGCCTGCTTCTTTGTTGTCGCGGTCTTCATGATCGACGCCGACCGCCGCGCCGAAAGCGTCCGCCTCCAGCAGTCCACCGACCTCATCGTGCAGGCCGTCGAGTCCCGCCTCATGGGCACGACCGAGCTTCTGCAGAAGTCGAGCATGCGCCTCATCCACATTCCGGGCACTCCCTCGCGCACGGCTGGCGCCGAACTCGCCGCCATGGCCTTCATGCAGGACCGCCGAGAGGTGGTCGACATGGCGCTCGTGGACCGCGACCGCAAGGTGCTTCGCCACTGGGCCTCGACCTCGCAGAGCGCGCTGATGCCCGACTCGCCCGAGCGCCACATCGACGCCTCGGCCATGTACGAACCCGTACGCTCCGTACTCACGCGCGAGGCGCCCGTCGTCACCTCTCCCTATTCCGTCAAGGATACGCGCCAGGTCTTCTTCGACCTCTTCGTGCCGACTCCTGCTGACGACCAGGTCCTCATGGCGCGCATCAACCTCTCGCGCCTCATCGCCGACGCAGCCAACAGCGTGATCGGCACGACGCCCTACATCTTCTATCTTGAGGCGGACGGCAAGCCCGTCATCGACCGCAAGCAGTTCCGCACATCCGCCCGCTCGCTCACCTATTCGACGAACATTCCGCTCCTCAACGATCCGTCGCTCAGGCTCGTGAGCCTCAGCAACGAGCATTCGCTCTTCACGACGGACAACCTGAAGTTCTGGGCCATCATCGCGCTCGCAGGCCTTCTTGCCGTCGCGCTCGGACTTCTCGTGAGCAACCAGCGCCAGCAGCACAAGGCCCACCAGAAGCTCTTTGCCGAGAACTCGCTTCGCGTGGCCATGAGCGACTCGTCCGTGGCAGGCATCCGCGTTACGGACCGCGAGGGCAGAATCCTCTTCGTCAACGAAACCTTTCAGAAGCTCGTCGGCTACCGCACGCAGGAGCTCATCGGCGTCATGCCTCCCTATCCGTACTGGGAGGACGACATCTCCGCAACGCTTCAGGACATTCTTGCGCACCCCGAGGACCGTCAGGTGCGCTCGATCGAATTCCGCGTCCGCCGCAAGGACGGCCTGCTTTTTGACGGACAGCTCAACGTCTCTCCGCTTCTCAACGAAAACCGCCGCGTGATCGGCTGGATCGGCGAGCTTTACGACATCACCGAGCAAAAGCGCGCCCGCGAACGCATGAAGGCCGCGCACGAACGCTTCACGCGCGTCGTGCAATCGATGAATTCGGCGATCTGCGTGCTAGGCGGCGATCCCGATCACCCCCGCCTTCTCTTTCGCAACACCCCCTACGAAAAGCTCTTCGGCGACTCGCCCGACGGCGCGATCCGTCTCGTGAAGCTCATCTCCGAAAAGCACTCGCTGATCGCCCGCGAAGGCGTCTACGACGCCGAGACCAACCGCTGGTTCGACGCCCGCATGCAGTGGCTCACCTGGACGGACGACACGCCCGCTCGCATGATCATCGCGACCGACATCACCAACCAGCGCGAAACCGAGCTTGCGCTCGAGGCCCAGATGAAGCGCGCCGAAACGACACAGCGACTCGTCACGATGGGCGAGATGGCCAGCTCCCTCGCACACGAGCTCAACCAGCCTCTCGCCGCCATCTCGAACTACGCCTCCGGCGCCAGCATGATGTTGCAGGCAGGCAAGCTCACGCGCGAGGACACGATCGGAGCGCTCGACAAGGTGAACCGTCAGGCCCAGCGCGCAGCGGCCATCATCAAGCGCATCCGCGGCTTCGCCGCCACCAAGAAGACCGAGCCGCAGTTCACGTCGCTCACGCCCGAAAGCGTCGTCAATGAGACGATGGAGCTTGCACTCATTCAGGCGGAGAAGCTCAACGCACGCATCAACACGACCATCGAGCCGAACCTTCCCGCCATGACCGGCGACTCCGTCATGCTTGAGCAATTGCTTCTCAACCTGCTCAAGAACGCCATGGAGGCCGTGCAGCCCTGTCCCAACCACACGATCGATCTGGACGTGAGGCTCCACGAGAGCGGCAGCTTCATCCAGTTCAGGGTGGCCGACCACGGCACGGGCATTCCAGACGACGCCAAGACGATGCTCTTCGACGCCTTCTACTCGACGAAGGATGAGGGCATGGGCATGGGCCTCAACATCTGCCGCTCAATCGTCGAAGTCCACCACGGCCGAATCGTCATCTCCGACACGCCGGGTGGCGGCGCCACCTTTACGTTCACCGTACCCGTGGCTCGTGAACATCCTGATCTGATGTAGAATCAGGATACTTTTTCTGAGGAGAGATTTCTTTCATGTTTCCCTATGACTACGGTTCCGAAGCCCCTGAAACACTGGGCACGGTCTATGTCGTCGACGATGACGACGCCGTCCGCGACTCCCTGAAGTGGCTCCTCGAGGCGAGCGACTACCGCGTCGAGCTCTACGACAGCGGCGAGAGCTTCATCGCCAAGTACGACCCGAAGGCCATTGCGGTTCTCGTGCTTGACGTGCGCATGCCGGGCATGAGTGGTCTTGAAGTGCAGGAACACCTTCTGGCCCGCAAGGCCGAGCTGCCCATCATCTTCATCACGGGCCACGGAGACGTGTCCATGGCCGTGAACGCCCTCAAGCGCGGCGCCGTCGACTTCATCGAAAAACCCTTCGAGCAGGCCGCCCTCAAGCAGCTCGTCGAGCGCATGCTCCGCGAAGCCCGTGAACGCCACATGGAGAAGGAACGCCGCAGTCTCAACGAAGCCCTGCTCGCCAAGCTCACGCCGCGCGAGCAGCAGGTTCTCGAGCGCATCATCCACGGCCGTCTCAACAAGCAGATCGCCGACGACCTCGGCATCTCCATCAAGACCGTCGAAGCCCACCGAGCCTCCATCATGGACAAGACCAACTCGGGCACGGTCGCCGACCTCATGCGCGTCGTCATGGGCACGAAGCTGCTCCACTGAGCATCAATTGCCGATACACTGTGGGATGTGCGCCCGAGGATCAGCCGGAAACGGCTCCCGCGGGCGGCCTTCCCGCCATCAAGGCCTCTCCGCCTCAACGGCGCGGGAGGCCCTTTTGTTTTTTGAATTCGACAGAACATTGTCAGCTGTGGACCGGAGGTTTCTTAATGACAGCCAAGATCATTGACGGCAAGGCACTTGCCGCACGCATCCAGGACGAACTCAAGACCCGCGTCGAGGCATGCACCGAACACGGGCACCGTCCCGGACTCGCCGTCGTCCTCGTGGGCGAGGATCCCGCCAGCCAGGTCTACGTCCGCAACAAGGTCCGCGCCTGCGAGCGCACGGGCATCCGCTCTGATGAAATCCGCATGCCCGCCGAAACGACCGAAGCCGAACTCCTCGCCGTCATCGACAGACTGAACCATGACGACGCCGTGGACGGCATCCTCGTGCAGCTTCCGCTTCCGAAGCACCTCTCCTCCGAACTCGTCATCGCCGCCATCTCTCCCGAAAAGGACGTCGACGGCTTCCATGTCGTCTCCGCCGGCTCTCTCCTCACGGGGCGCACTGGTTTTCGTCCGTGTACGCCCTACGGCGTCATGAAGCTTCTTGAGGAAGCGGGGTGCGATCCCGCCGGCAAGCATGCCGTCGTGATCGGCCGCTCCAACATCGTGGGCAAGCCCCAAGCGCTGATGCTTCTCGAAAAGAACGCCTCCGTCACGATCGTGCACAGCCGCACGACAGATCTGGCCGAGCACACCCGCCGCGCCGACATTCTCGTCGCCGCCGTCGGCCGCGCCAAGATGGTCAAGGCCGACATGGTGAAGCCCGGCGCCGTCGTGATCGACGTCGGCATGAACAGGGATGAAAACGGCAAGCTCTGCGGCGACGTCGACTACGAAAACGTCCGCGAAGTCGCATCCGCCATCACTCCCGTCCCGGGCGGCGTGGGCCCCATGACAATCGCCATGCTGATGACCAACACCGTCGAGGCGGTCGAACGCCGCCTCGGTCTCTGATGACAGGGAGACGCACCGCCATGACCGAATCCGTCAATCCCCTGCTCAATGCGTCGGGCCTGATCGACTACGCCTCCGTCCGTCCCGAGCACGTGGCCCCCGCCGTCGAGACGCTCTCGAAGAATCTTGAGGAGACGCTCGCACGCGTCACGGCACCCGAAACGCCCGCCACGTGGGAGGCCGTCGCCGAACCGCTCGAAAAGGCGACACTCGCCTTCACGCGCGGCTGGGGCGTCGTCGGCCACCTGCAGAGCGTCGTCGACACGCCTGCGTTGCGAGACGCCTACAATGCCGCGCTTCCCGCCGTCACGCAGCTCTTCATCGATCTGTCTCAGAACGAGGCGCTCTTCGCCAAGTACAAGGCGATGAAGGCCTCCGACGGCTTCGCCTCTCTCCCGCCCGTCCGACGCCGCATCATCGAGCGTGAACTCCGCGACTTCCGCCTCTCGGGCGCCGAGCTGCCCGAAGCCGAGCGCGCACGCGTCAAGGTCGTCGGCGAAAGGCTCTCCATGCTGAGCCAGAAGTTCAGCGAAAACCTGCTCGACGCCACCAATGCCTGGGAGCTTGTCGTCACGGACGAGACGCGCCTTGCCGGCATTCCCGAGGATGCCAGGGCGCTCTTCGCCGCCAACGCGAAGTCCGCAGGAAAGGAAGGCTGGCGCATTACGCTTCACTTCCCGTCCTACCTGCCCGTCATGCAGTACGCGGATGACCGCTCGCTTCGCGAGACCCTCTACCGAGCCTTCTCGACCCGAGCCTCCGAATTCGACGGCGGCAAGTACGACAACACCCCGCTCATCAGTGAAATCCTCAGGCTTCGCCGTGAAGAGGCGGCTCTTCTGGGCTTTGCCGACTATGCGGAGTCGTCGCTTGCCACCAAGATGGCCGATACCCCTGCCGAAGTCATCGCCTTCCTTCGTGATCTCGCCTCCCGCGCCAAGCCCTTTGCCGAAAAGGACATGGCGGCCCTTCGTGCCTTTGCTGCTGATGAGCTCGACATCGCCGACATGCAGCCGTGGGATCAGGCCTATGCTTCCGAAAAGTTGCGTCAGGCCCGCTACAGCTACTCCGATCAGGAGGTAAAGCAGTACTTCACCGAACCGACGGTCTTCTCAGGACTCTTCAAGCTTGCGGAAACGCTCTACGGCATCCGCATCCGTCCCGCCACGGCCAGCGTCTGGCACTCCGACGTCAAGTACTTTGAAGTCTGTCGCGACGACGAGGTCATCGCATCCTTCTACGCCGACCTCTATGCGCGAGAAGGCAAGCGCTCCGGCGCCTGGATGGACGCCGAGCGCACGCGCTGCGTCATGGACGGCGTCCTGCAGACGCCGGTCGCCTATCTCGTCTGCAACTTTGCCCAGGGCGTCAACGGCCGCCCCGCCACGCTCACGCATGACGACGTGACGACGCTCTTCCACGAATTCGGCCACTGCCTCCACCATCTCCTCACGGATCAGACCGAGGTCGCCGTCTCGGGCATCAGCGGCGTTGAATGGGACGCCGTCGAACTTCCGAGCCAGTTCATGGAGAACTTTGCCTGGGAGTGGGACGTTGTCAAGGGACTTGCGAAGCATGTCGAGACGGGCGAGTCCATTCCCGAGTCACTTTTTGAAAAGATGCTCGCCGCCAAGAACTTCCAGTCCGGCATGGCATGCGTGCGACAGGTCGAGTTTGCACTCTTCGACATGCTCCTGCACACGAGCTTCAATCCCGACACGGATGACGTTCAGGACCTTCTGCAGGACGTGCGCCGAGAGGTTGCCGTGAGCTTCCCGCCCGACTACAACCGCTTCCCGCAGAGCTTCTCCCACATCTTTGCCGGAGGCTATGCCGCAGGCTACTACAGCTACAAGTGGGCCGAAGTCCTCTCCGCCGACGCGTTCTCCGCCTTTGAGGAGACGGGCGTGCTCAATCCCGAGACCGGCGCACGCTTCCGAAGAGAAATCCTCGGACGCGGCTCCAGCCGCGATGCGATGGAAAACTTCATCGCCTTCCGCGGCCGCCGTCCGGAAATCGACGCCCTGCTGCGCCACAGCGGCATGACCGTCAACTGACCGACGCCGAAACGGCCCCTTCTTCCAAACGACGGAGGGGCCGCCGTTTTTTCCCATCTTCATCCAGAAAAGGTGCCCCTTGTCCAACATCACGCTAGCCAGCTGGAACGTCAACTCCCTGAAGGTCCGCCTTCCCCAGTTGCTCGACTGGCTGAAGACCTCAGGCGTCGACGCGGTCGTCCTGCAGGAGACGAAGCTCACCGACGACCTATTCCCCGCCGAATCCATCAGAGAGGCGGGCTATGACGTCGTCTTCACAGGCCAGAAAACCTACAACGGAGTTGCGCTCCTTTCGAAACGCGATGTTTTCCTGCCTCCCGAGGATGTGCTTCTCGGACTTCCCGACTTTCCCGACGACCACAAGCGCTTCGTGGCCGCCACACTTGTAACGCGACGCGAGGAGAAAGCGATCAGGTTCATCGGCGGCTACTTCCCGAACGGCATGACGCCCGGAAGCTGGAAGTACCTCTACAAGCTCGACTGGATCGCCGCCTTGACGAGGCATCTCAAGGACACGCTGACGCAATGCCCCGACCTAGTCCTTGGCGGCGACTTCAACATCGCCCCTGAAGACGCCGACGTATGGAACCCTGCCGAGCGCAAGGACGACATTCTCGTGAGCGCTCCCGAGCGCGCCGCATTCAGGGAACTGTTGAAGCTGGGGCTTTCCGACAGCTTCAGGCTCGTCTCTCAGGAATCCGCCCGCTATTCATGGTGGGATTACCGCATGAAAGGCTTTGAAAACAACCACGGACTTCGCATCGACCATCTTCTGGTCTCCGAAGCCCTGAAGGAGCGCGTCAAAGCCGCAGACATCGATACGGGGCCGCGTGGCAACCTGCAACCCTCCGACCATGCTCCCGCAACTGTGACGCTCGAGCTTTGATCAGCCGCTCAGCGGCGTGCCGCATTGTCGGCATGCCGCAGAGTGTCGGTCCAGCGTGCGAATTCGGCCAGCGCTCCCTCGCCGTCAGGATGCACCTCCAGCCATGCCACACCCCAGGCGGCGAGGTCCGCGGCATCGTACGTTTCAAAGGGAATCCCCGCCGCTTCGTCAGGCTTCCTTGTCGGAATTCCCGTCAGGGCATCCGAAAGTCCTTCAACGCCATTCACCTCATCCACCGCCACGCGCACGCCGTCTCTGCCGAAGAGCACCTCAAGCCCGAAGGGCTCGGAACTTTCGGGATCATGCACCAACAGCTCCACCTTCTCCGTCCAAAGCTGACGGTCTCGAACACGTCGCCATATCCAGAAGAGAGGCCAGAGCACAAACGCCAGCCAGAAGGGAGCAGTCAGCAGAGCAGCCATGCCCAGCCCTCCAAGCCCCTCGGTTCCTGTCGTCCCCTCCATCGTGAATGCAGTGCCGAGCATGCCCCATATTGCCCACACCATCCAGGCGCGCCCTGCCCTTGTTCCTGACATTCGGCAGCGAAGCACCTTCCTCCAATCGTTCATGATCCTCCTCGACAGTTGACCAACCCGGCCCTCACCTGCTTTCGTGCATGCCGGCCGTCCTGCGCATCATACCGACACGCGTGCAGACCGTTCATCGCAACACGCGCAAACCAGCCTCACTCCTCTATTCCCAGTTCCTGAATCTTTCGCGTGATGGTGTTGCGACCAAGCCCCAGACGCTGTGCGGCTTCGATCCTGCGACCGTTCAGCACGTTGAGCGCCGTTCGAATGACCGTTCTCTCGAAGTCGGGAAAGAGTTCGATCCATATGCCGCTCTCTCCTGCCGCAAGCTTCGCCGACACGAGCTCCTCCAGAAGAGCCGTCCAGTCGCCAGAGGCTCCTTCCGAAGAAGAGCCGGCCGTCCTTGCAGGTGCATTCTCGGACGCCTCCCTGAATTCCTCGGGAAGGTCCTCGACACGGACCTCGACGGCGGGCGCCATCACGAGAAGCCATCGGCAGAGATTCTCAAGCTGTCGGACATTGCCGGGAAAGCGAAATGCCTCCAGCCGCGCAAGTGCCTCCGGCGTCAGGCGCTTCGCCTCCACTCCAAGCGCGCGTGCCTCGGTGCGCAGGAAGTGTTCGGCTAGGGGCGCAATGTCCTCTGGACGTTCGCGCAACGGCGGCAGACGCAGCCGAATCACGTTCAGACGATGATAGAGATCCTCTCGAAAGAGGCCGTCCTTTACACGTTGCTCCAGATTCTGATTGGTGGCGGCGATAATGCGGACATCCGCCTTGATCGGCTGATGACCACCCACGCGATAGAAGAAGCCGTTGCTCAGAACGCGCAGAAGCCTGGTCTGCAGTTCCATCGGCATGTCGCCGATTTCATCGAGAAAGAGCGTGCCGCACCTCGCCTGCTCAAAACGACCAAGGCGCTGTGCGGTAGCCCCCGTGAACGCTCCCTTTTCATGGCCGAAAAGCTCGCTCTCCAACAGATCACGCGGAATGGCCGCCATATTGATGGCGATGTAGGGCTTCGCCGCCCTCTGGCTGTGACGCCAGATGGCCCGGGCCACGACCTCCTTGCCCGCCCCGGACTCACCTGTCAACAGCACCGTCACAAGGCTGTGGGAAAGACGCCCGATCGCGCGAAAGACCTCCTGCATCGCAGGCGCCTGACCGATGAGGTCGGGAACGGACTGCGACTCAGACTCTTCCGATGCAGGCTGCTCCGCCTCCGCTTCTACGGCTGGCGTCATGTTCTGAGCCTCCTTCATGGCGCGCTCGATGAGCTCGACCGCCTTCGTGATGTCGAAGGGCTTTGCCAGATACTCGAAGGCCCCGCCCTGAAAGGCCGAGACGGCGCTCTCAAGATCCGAATAGGCCGTCATGATGATGACGGGGAGGTTAGGCATTCTGGCCTTGACACGAGCCAGCAGATCCACCCCCGACACTCCCGGCATGCGGATGTCGCTCACGAGCACCATGGGCGCAGAGTCTTCAAGCGCCTTCAGTACGGACTCCGCCTCCTCGAAAAGCCTGCATTCGATGCCCGCCTTGGAAAGCGCCCGTGAAAGTACCCACCGGATGGCATGATCGTCATCAACAACCCAGACAGGGGCGCTCTGTACATTCTGTTCCTTGTCACCCATAGGACTTCTCTCGCTCACTACTTGAATTCTTTCTCAGATCAGGAACCGTCAAGACTGCGAAAACGGCAGCAGCACTCGGAAGACGGTCCGCCCGGGAACGCTCTCGAGCGTGATCGTACCACCCGCCTGCCTCACGAAGGTCTGGGCCAGACTGAGTCCCAGCCCCGATCCCTCGGCCCTCCCCGTCACCAGCGGGTAGAAGATCTTCTCCTGCATGTCGACGGGAACGCCGGGGCCGTTGTCAATGATGTCGACGGCAAGCGCCATTCGGACACGCTCCGTTCCCGCCATCACGTCCCGCACGATGCGGGTCCTCAGTACAATGGCCGCCCGCCCCTCCGCACGCTCCCCGTCCATGACTTCCGCCGCGTTGCGGACGATGTTGAGAAACACCTGCGTGAGTCTGGCCCGGTCGCCTCTCACATTCGGCGCCGAAATGTCATAGTCGCGCACAAAGGAGAGTCCATCGGGGAACTCCATCGCAACCAGGCTTCTTACGTGCTCCAGCACCTCATGAACGTTGACCTCCTCGCACTGCGCCTTCTGGCGATAGGGCGCAAGGAAACGGTCTACCAAAGCCTGCAGACGATCGGCCTCTCCAATGATGACGCTCGTGCATTCCCGATCCTCCTCACGAACGAGGTCGGACTCAAGGAGCTGCGCCGCACCGCGGATGCCGCCCAGAGGATTCTTGATTTCATGCGCAAGATTTCGAAGAAGCTGCCTGTTGGCGTCCATCAGCTTGCAGTTCATCCGCTCCCTGTCCTGATGAAGCGTTTCCTCGACATCAACGATTTCAATCAGAACACCGGCGTCCCTGCAGGCGGGCCAGCCTTCGGGCAGGCACGTCAGCACGGCCTGAACGCGGACGTCGTCAGGCTGAGCGCCGGGATGCGCCCTGAGCAGACGCCCAAACACGCGGGCGGACTCCACGGCCGCCCCCGACGCCAGATGCGCATACCACTCGTCACACTCCGCGAGACGGTCGCGAAAGTCCGTGCCGACAAACGTTCGCCTCGAACATCCCAGCAGCACTTCGGACGCACTGTTGCCCCAGAGCACCCTTCCCGAAGTATCGGTCAACAACACCGTGGCGGACATCATGTCGAGAATGGCAAACGGGGCCTCCGACCCTGCTGCGCTTTTCGAGTCAACCATGGACGGTTCTCCCAAACAAAAAGGCGGGCGACGGCTTGATAATCGAGCCGCCACCCGCCTGTCAGGTCTGCGTCACTCCGACGGCTGAGGTCAGAGGCTGTAGTACATGTCGAATTCGATCGGCGTCACGGCGAGGCGCCAGCGGTTGACCTCCTCCATCTTCACGGCGATGTAGGCATCGATGAAGTCGTTGGAGAAGACGCCGCCGCGGGTCAGGAACTCGCGGTCACGGTCAAGATATTCGAGCGCCTGATCAAGCGAAGAACAGACGGTCGGAATCTTGGCGTTTTCCTCAGGCGGCAGATCGTAGAGGTTCTTGTCGGCCGCTTCGCCCGGATGGATCTTGTTCTGGATGCCGTCGAGACCGGCCATCAGCAGAGCGGAGAAGGCGAGATAGGGATTGGCCGTCGGATCCGGGAAGCGAACCTCAACGCGGCGGGCCTTCGGGCTGTTGACGTGCGGAATGCGGATGGAAGCCGAACGGTTGCAGGACGAGTAGGCGAGCTTCACGGGCGCTTCAAAGCCGGGCACGAGACGACGATACGAATTGATCGACGGATTCGTGATGGCATTGAGGGCGCGGGCGTGCTTGATGACGCCGCCGATGTAGTAGAGCGCAAGCTCGGAGAGACCGGCGTAACCGTTGCCCGCAAAGAGGTTCTGGCCGTCCTTCCAGATGGACTGATGGACGTGCATGCCGGAACCGTTGTCGCCCTCGATGGGCTTGGGCATGAACGTAGCCGTCTTGCCGTAGGCGGCGGCGACGTTGTGAACCGTGTACTTGAGAATCTGCGTCCAGTCGGCGCGCTTGACGAGCGTATTGAAGCGGGTGCCGATTTCACACTGGCCTGCGCCGCCCACTTCATGGTGATGGATTTCAACGTCAACACCCTGCTGTTCAAGCAGCGTGCACATTTCAGAGCGCATGTCGGCAAAGGAATCGACGGGAGAGACGGGGAAGTAGCCGCCCTTGATGCGGTTGTGGTAGCCGAGGTTGCCGCCTTCCGTCTTGAGACCGGTCGCCCAGGGACCTTCTTCGCTGTCGATTTCGAAGAAGCTCTTGCCCATGCGGTGTTCCCAGCGGACGCTGTCGAAGATGAAGAACTCGGGTTCGGGACCGAAATAGGCCGTGTCACCAATGCCCGTCGACTTCAGATAGGCTTCGGCGCGCAGGCCGAGGGAACGCGGATCACGGTCATAGTCCTTGCCGGTCTTGGGTTCGTGCACGTTGCACTGGAGAATGAGGGTGTTGACCTCTCGGAACGGGTCCATGCGGGCGCTATCGGGATCCGGCATCAGAAGCATGTCGGAGGCTTCAATGCCGCGCCAGCCGACAAAGGACGAGCCGTCAAAGGGCTGTCCAAGCTCGAACACGTCCTCGTCAATGCAGTCGGCGGGAACCGTCACGTGCATTTCCTTGCCGAGCGTGTCCGTGAGGCGAAGGTCCACGAACTTGACATCGTTGTCCTTGATCATCTGCAGAACATCAGAAGCGGACGTCATTTGATTTTTCTCCTAGAGATTAGCCGGTAAGGCGATCCATGCGCCTGACCTGTGAGGAATTGTCTGCCGACGGGGGCGCCCCCCGACGGTCGTACTCCAATACAAGCAAAAGGCGTGCCAAAACCCGAAGACTGCACTCTCACGCGCGTTTTCCCGATTCTGACGCCTGTGCCGATACCTGCGCCCAGAAGGCTTCACCCCTGCACTGCGCTGAACGCACCGACTTGGTTGCAAACGCTTTATTATCGCACCAAATCAGTGCATTTCAACACCTCAGGAGCGCCTTCTTCGAGTGCGTGCGGGTTGCGCCATCCGTCAGAGAAAGGCTTCCTGCAGATCCGAAAGAAAGGCCCGCCCTCTGGCTGTCGGACGAATCACCAACTCATCCGCCGCCAGCAGTCCCTGCACACGCAAATCGGAAAGTATCGGCTCAACGACCTTGAGCGAAAGCCCAGTGCGAGCCTCAAAAAGTTCCGCAGGCACGCCTTCCGTGAGCCTCAGGGCGTTGAGCATGAATTCGAAGGGAAGGTCCCCAGACTCGACGGCCCTGCGTTCGGCAATGCCGCTTCCCGTTTCAGAAACCGAAGCCATGTACTTGCGGGGGGATGCGTGCCGCACCTCGCGAACAACTCCGTCCTGTGTCGTAACCTTTCCATGCGCGCCCGCTCCCGCAGCGAGATAGTCGCCGAAGGTCCAGTAATTGAGGTTGTGGCGGCAACGGCACCCGGGTCCGGCATAGCCCGACACCTCGTAGTGCTCGAAGCCCGCTTCTTCGAGCGAGCGAATCACCAGATCAGACATGTCCGCACAGAGGTCATCGTCAGGAAGGTCCTCCGGGACGCGCTTGGCGAACGCGGTACCGGGTTCAATCGTGAGCTGGTAGAACGAAAGGTGTGTGGCACCGGTAGCAACCGCCGTCTCCACCTCCCTCGCCACCTCCTCGAGTGTTTCACCAGGCAGCGCGAACATCAGATCAAGGTTGAAGTTTCCGAACACCTCACCCGCATGCGCGGCCGCGCGCAGGGCCTCTTCCGATACGTGAATCCTTCCGAGCTTCCGAAGCTTTTCGTTCATGAAGCTCTGCACGCCGACGGAAACTCGGTTGACGCCTGCATCGCGGAAAGCCCTGAAGCGTCCCTCGTCCACAGTGCCGGGGTTGGCCTCTAGCGTAATCTCACAGTCGGATGTGAACCCGAACAGTCTGTCGGCCCCTTCAAGGAGTCTGGCCACGGCATCACCACTCATCAGGCTCGGCGTGCCGCCGCCAATGAAGACCGTTTCGATTCGACGGCCGCCTGCGACGGAAAGCCAGCCCTCCAGATCCTTCAATACGATGTCGACATATTCCCTTTCTGCCAAATCGGCAGGCGCGGCATGGGAGTTGAAGTCACAGTAGGGACACTTGCGCACACACCAGGGCCAGTGCAGATAAAGCGACAGCGGAATATTCGCAACCGCTTCAGCCGTCCACGAAGATTGAGCGCTCATCACCAGCCCCAGGCCTCGCGAAGCAGCTTGTGCATCTGCACAAGGGCCTTGCCGCGATGGCTCACGCGGTTCTTTTCCTCTGCGGTGAGCTCTGCGGCCGTTCGACCGTACTCAGGTACAAAAAAGTGAGGATCGTAGCCGAAGCCGCCCTCACCCGCAGGCTCGTCGCAGATTTCGCCGTACCAGCGGCCGACGGCCACGAGCGGCTCGGGATCGTCGGGCGTGCGCACGGCCGTCAGCACGCAGGTGTAGTGCGCCCTCCTGTCGTCCTTGCCCTGCAGTCTCTCGACCAGAAGACGGTTGTTGGCCGCATCATCGCTCGGCTCTCCTGCAAAGCGGGCCGATAAAACGCCGGGCATGCCGTTCAGAGCATTGACGCAGACGCCCGAATCGTCCGCCATGGCGGGGCGTCCCGTCATCTTCGACGCATGACGAGCCTTGGCGAGACAATTCTCAATGAAGGTGCCGAAGGGCTCCGGACAGGCTTCGACACCAAGCGCGCCCTGATTGATCACATCGACGCCGAGCTCGGCGAACATCGCCTGAAACTCACGAAGTTTTCCCTTGTTGTTGGAAGCAAGCACCAGAGACTTTTCCATCCCCATCTCCCCTTACTCAAACGCAGCACGCTGCAGCGCCATGATTTCCAGATTGCCCTTTTCGGCAAGACGCAGCAGTTCGTCAAGCTCTGCACGACTGAAGGCCGCGCCTTCCGCCGTCCCCTGAATCTCGACGAAGCGCCCCTCGCCCGTCATCACGACGTTCATGTCGGTGTCGCTGCCGCTGTCCTCAACATAGTTGAGATCGAGGACGGGACGACCGTCAACAATACCCGCCGACACGGCGCTCACCTGAGTGAGGATCGGGTCCTCCGTGATCTGCCCCTTTTCAAGCATGCCGTTGACGGCATCCCTCAACGCAACCCAAGCGCCTGAAATCGAGGCGCAACGCGTGCCGCCGTCGGCCTGCAGAACGTCGCAGTCGATCTGGATCGTAAATTCGCCGAGCTTCCTTCGGTCGACCGCAGCGCGAAGGCTTCGTCCGATCAGACGCTGGATTTCCTGCGTGCGGCCTGACTGCTTGCCCTTGACGGCCTCGCGATCGCAACGCGTGCTCGTGGACCTCGGAAGCAGACCGTACTCGGCCGTCACCCAGCCCTCACCCCTGCCCGTCAGAAAGCGGGGCACGCCCGGCGTCACGGTCGCCGTGCAGAGCACGCGGGTGTCACCCGCCGAAACAAGCACGCTGCCTTCGGCATATTTCGTAAATCCACGACTGAAGCTGAGCGGACGCAGTTCATCGTCCCTTCGAGATCCATCTCTCATAAATCCTTCCTCACAGATCAATTTCAAAAGCACAGGCACTCAAAGCACAAAGGGCTTTTCATAAACCTTTAGTCCCAACACCTTCAGATAATGCCGTTTTCCGTCAGAAGACACCCCTTCTTTAATTAGAACCACCGGCCCAATCCTCAAATACTTTCTATATCGCCCCCAATAGAAAACGCACCCGAGCCCTCGGAACGCAAAAGCATCCCAGTAAGAATCCCTTACAAAATCAACAAACTTAGGATTTCTCAACCTTACAAAATCACAAGCATCATCCAGAACCCTTCTCAAGTCGGCAAGATCTGTTTTTTGCTTTCCATTCTCTTCTCTCAAACCTCCCATAATAGACGTTCGATGAATACGATAGCGATATACCTCATAACCAAGGAAGCAAATTTTTGGATGACAAGACATACACTTCAGATGAAATCCATTATCCTCATGACGGACTTTAGCAGAAATAAATTTCAAATCATTTTCATACAAAAAATCAACCCTGAAAAGCTTTCCACACGCAACACAAGGAATCCGATTTACCATCGTAAACAATTCCCTTCCACAAAGATCATCATCAGGAAGGCTCAACCATGCATTCAAGGACTCTGAAAAAATCCTCATCTCCTCCGATTCATCATCCGAGAATGCCGACAGCTGCCCAACAACAACATCTGCGTTATTCGTCATTGCGCTAGAAAGCAACTTCTCGATTGCGTCATCAACCAACCAATCATCAGAATCCAAGAAGAAAACATAGTCTCCCGACACATGTTCCAACCCTGTGTTTCTTGCCTCAGCCAACCCCTTATTTTTATCATGCTCAATGATTTTTATCCTACAATCCTTGACTGCGAATGACCTGACAACATCCATAGATCTGTCATTGCCAACATCATCAACGCAAATAATCTCTAGGTTTTCATAAGTTTGAGAACACACAGACTGAAGACATTCTTCAATATAACTTTCGACGTTATAAACAGGAACTACTATAGAAACCAACGGCCCGCTCATCTTACCTCCCAAGTTACCGCAACGATCCTTCACGCTTAGAGTCAGCCATCCTCAGGGACAGTGCTCTCCCCCTTTATACCCGCAGTCTCTTTCTCCGTCAAAAAGTTTGGGGAATGATGGCATACAATATCCTCTCCGCCGCATCTCAATCTAGATCCAATGCGGCCGCAACCAAACACTACAGGACTCAAACCATGACCGTTGCCAGCATGACCGGCTATGCCGTCGCGTCGGGCCCCACGCCGCTCGGAACCGTGACCCTCGAGTGCCGTTCCGTCAACTCCCGATTCCTTGACCTTACGCTCCGACTCAACGAGGACCTTCGCTTTGCCGATCCTCTGATCCGCGAAACCATCCAGAAGCGCATTGCTCGCGGCAAGGTGGAAATCCGAGGCTACATCACCCCGGATGAAAACGCCGTGCCCGCCCGCATCAACGCAGCCGTCCTGAACCGCATCGTCGAACTGCAGCAAACCGTTCTCGATGCCGTGCCCAACGCCCGTGAACTCTCCGTATCGGATCTCCTCTCGATGCCCGGCGTCATGGTGAACGACCGCCTCGATCAGGACGCCGTCTCAAGCGCCGTGCTTGCCGTGCTCAACAACGCGCTCGACGCCTTCACCGCCACCCGAGCCCGCGAAGGCGAGGCGCTCGCCAGCGTGCTCCTCAACAACTGCCAGCAGATTGAAGAAGTCGTAACCGAAGTCAAGGGCCGCATGCCCGAAATCCTCGCCCACATCGAGGGCAAGCTCAAGGAACGCCTTGAAAACGCCCTCTGCACAGCACTTACCGAAACGAGTACGCTCACCCGCGAGGAAGTGAGCGACCGCATCCGTCAGGAAGTGACGCTCTACGCCATGCGCATGGACGTCGAGGAGGAAATCAACCGACTCTACACGCACGTGACCGAAGTCCGACGCATTCTGAATAAGGGCGGCGCCGTCGGCCGCCGACTTGACTTCGTCGTGCAGGAAATGAACCGCGAGGCCAACACCCTCGGCTCCAAGGCCGCCGCCATTGAAATGACGAACGCCTCTCTGGCGCTGAAGGTCGTCATCGAGCAGATGCGCGAGCAGATCCAGAACCTCGAATAACCGTTCAGTTGCGAGACAGCTTAAAAAAATCACGGGGAGACGGCGCCACAGATGGCGCCGTCTCCCTTAAAATATTGACCTTTCATTTTTCCGACCTGCCTTCGGGCGGGTCTCCGACGGCGCGCGCCGCATCACACGCGCCGTCAGCCATTGATGGAGAACACGAATGTCCAGTGAATCCGCTGCCCGTCCGCTGCACGCAGGCAGGCTGTTTCTCGTGACGGCGCCCTCCGGCGCCGGCAAGTCGTCGCTCGTCAACGCACTTCTCAAGCTCGAGCCGACGCTCAAGCTCTCCATCTCGCACACGACCCGCCAGCCCCGTCCGGGCGAAGTCAACGGCCGCGAATACCACTTCGTGAGCGAACACGAGTTCCTCGCCATGCGCGACCGCGGCGAATTCCTCGAGTCCGCCCTTGTCCACGGCAACTACTACGGCACGAGCCGCATCTGGATCGAAGGCCAGATGGCCCAGGGCAACGACGTTCTTCTCGAGATCGACTGGCAGGGCGCCCGTCAGGTCCGTGAACGCTTCGACGGCACGGTCGGCATCTTCATCCTGCCGCCCTCCATCGAGGCTCTCGAATGGCGCCTTCACCACCGCGGCACGGATTCCGAACAGACGATCACGCGCCGTCTGCTCGGCGCTGGTGCCGAAATGTCGCATGCGCCCGAATTCGAGTACGTTATAATCAATGAAGATTTTGAAACGGCGCTTTCCCAGATGCAGGCCGTGGTTGTTGCAAGCCGCCTCGCCTTCGGTCAGCAGGCCGTCCGCCACCGCGAACAGTTCGCCTCGCTCGGCATTCCGCTCTGACCCTCACGTCAAACCGCCGATTTTTCGTTTTTCCCATCTATCCAGCAAACAAAATGGCCCGTATTACTGTTGAAGACTGCCTGAAGAAGATCCCGAACCGCTTCCAGATGGTTCTCGTGGCTGCCTACCGCGCCCGTCATCTGACGCAGGGCTACGCCCCGAAGGTTGAAGCCAAGGACAAGCCCGCCGTCGTTGCCCTGCGCGAGATTGCCAAGGGCGAGGTCGGACTCGAAATGTTGAAGCGCGTGCCGTAAACTGTCAGTTACGCACCAAGCTTTCATCAGGTCAGGCACGTTTTGCCGCGAAAGCGGGCGAAACGCCTGGCCTTTTTGCATTCAGGGCGGTCGATAGTGCGAAGCGACGGGAGGCGAAAGAAACTCCCGCAGCGACTACAGCCCTCCTCATCAATACGGAATCCCTGCCGTTATGACAGCCGAGCAAATTCAATATCCTGACGACCTCTACGCTACGAGCGAGGACGGCAAGACGCAGGCCCCTCAGCCCATTCCTTCAACGCGCAAGGCAACCTCCGTCAAGTCTGCCGTCAAGGCTCCCGTGACCGCCATGGCGCCTGCCGCCATGCCTGAGGCCGACCTGCCGCTCTTCACGCCCAAGGCGCCTGCGGCCACCGCCACCGCCTCCGCGCTCGTCGAGCTCTGCCGACAGTACCTCGCCACGCCTGACGTCGAAAAGATCCGCGAGGCCTACCGCTACGCCGACGCCGCCCATCTCGGACAGTTCCGAAAGTCCGGCGAACCCTACATCACCCACCCGATCGCCGTCGCCTCCATTCTCGCTTCCTGGCGCATGGACGCCCCGACCATTCAGGCGGGCCTCATGCACGACGTCCTTGAGGACACGGGCACGAGCAAGCAAGAGATGGCGGAAAAATTCGGCATCGAGGTCGCCGAACTCGTCGACGGCGTGAGCAAGCTCGACAAGCTCCGCTTCTCCTCCGCTGCCGCGGCACAGGCCGAAAGCTTCCGCAAGATGCTCCTCGCGATGTCCCGCGACCTTCGCGTCGTCATCGTCAAGCTCGCCGACCGCGTGCACAACATGCGCACGCTCGGCGTCATGCGCCCCGAAAAGTGCGCCCGCATCGCCAACGAGACGCTCGACATCTACGTGCCGATCGCCCACCAACTCGGCATGAACAACGTCTTCCGCGAGCTGCAGGAGCTGAGCTTCGCAAACCGATATCCGCTTCGCTACAAGGTGCTCTACGAAAACGTGCTTTTAATGCGCAACAACCGCCGCGCCGTTCTCGAACGCATTCTCAACGAAACCAAGGCCTTCCTGCCCAAGCAGGGCATCCGCGCACGCATCATCGGGCGCGACAAGACGATCTACGGCATCTACAACAAGATGCGCGAGAACCACCAGTCGTTCTCGGACGCACTCGACATCTACGGCTTCCGCGTCATCGTGCGCTCGGTCGACGACTGCTACCTTGCGCTCGGCGCCCTGCACCGACTCTACAAGCCCATCCACCGCCGCTTCAAGGACTTCATCGCCATTCCGAAGCTCAACGGTTACCAGAGCCTGCACACGACCGTGATCGGCCCCTACGGTACTCCCGTCGAATTCCAGATCCGCACCGAGCAGATGCATCAGGTCGCCGAAAACGGCATCCTCACGCAGTGGATGTTCAAGAACGACTTTGACTCGAGCGACATCCAGTCCCGCACCGCCGCCTGGCTCCAGAGCCTGATGGAAATTCAGCGCACGAGTCAGGACAGCAGCGAGTTCATCGAGAACATCAAGGTCGACCTCTTCCCCAACAGACTCTACGCCTTCACGCCGAAGGGCCAGATCATCTCCCTGCCCAGAGGCAGCACCCCCGTCGACTTCGCGTACCAGATCCACACGGACGTGGGCAACCACACGAACGGCTGTCGCATCAACGGCGAGGACCGTCCGCTCTCCGCTCAGCTTCACAACGGCGACATGGTGGAGATCATCACGTCTCCCGACGCCAGCCCGAGCCCCGAATGGCTTGACTTCATCCACTCCGGTCGCGCCCGAGCCGAAATTCGCCAGTATTTGCGCAACTGCCGCTTTGACGAGGCCGCAAGCCTCGGCCGCGACGTGCTCGAACGTCTGGCTCAGGGCAACCACCTGTCTCTCGACGCCATTCCCGACACCGTCTGGCAGAAGGTCCAGAACGAACTGAGCGTCGAAAGTAGGGAGGCCCTTTATGCCTCCATCGGCCTCGGCAAGGACCTGCCCGCCACCGTCATTCACCGCCTCGTTCGCCTGATGCACGACACGGAAAAAGAGGCCTTCGCCACCACTGCACTGCCTGAGATCGTCATCCGTGGCAATGAAGGCGTCGCCGTCGAGCTCTCGAAGTGTTGTCACCCGATCCCCGGCGACAAGATCGTGGGCTTCAGCCGCACCGGTCACGGCCTCGTCATCCACCGCGCGGACTGCCCGCACGTCGAGCGCGGCCGCAAGGCCGAACCGTCACGCTGGGTAGACGTCCAGTGGGCGCCCGATCAGCGCAACGCCAACTTCGCCGTACCGCTCGAAATCCGCGTCGAAGATCCTCACGCTTCGATCGCTCAGGTTGCGACGAGCGTCGCTGAAGCCAACTCCAGCATCGTCGGCATGATGATCGACGACGAGGACGCTCAGAAGTTCATCCGCATCACCATTCAGGTCCGCGACCGCGGTCATCTGATGCACGTGATGCGCACGATCCGCCAGAACGCCAACGTCGAGCAGGTCAAGCGCGTCTTCGAGGCGGGCATTCCATCGGACCGCCGCCGTCAGGCACGACGCTGACCTCCCGCGCCTCCCCATGAACCAGAAGGCCAGAGCATTGCTGCTCCGGCCTTCTGGTTCATCACCAACACGCCTCAGCGAGGCTGCCTGCTCGTATACGTCACCTCAAGAATCTCCAGCGTCTCCACGCCTGCAGGGTGCGTCACGGTTGCCGGCGTCGGCAACTTCACTTCGTCGCCCTCGCGAGCCTTGAGGAAAACGCGGGCGATCGGACTGATCCAGCTCACGTCACCGTGATTGGCATCGGCCTCATCGATACCGACGATTCGGATTTTGTGCTCCTCGCCCTTCTGATCGCAGTAGAGCACTGTCGCCCCGAAGAAAATCTGGTCCGTAGGGGGACGGGAGTCGGGATCCACGACCTCGGCCGACTCGATGCGCTTGTTGAGGAAGCGAATGCGCCTGTCGATTTCACGCAAACGGCGCTTGCCGTACAGATAGTCACCGTTTTCACTTCTGTCGCCGTTGCTAGCCGCCCAGGACACGACATTGACGACCTCGGGACGCTCGACATTGACCAGATGCTCACGCTCGTCGAGAAGTCTCCTGTAGCAGGCGGGCGTCATGTAGTTCTTCGTGTTGGGCGGCAGTCCGGGAAGCTTGACCTCGTCGTCATCGTTTTCATCAGCCATGTCATCTCTCCGAAAAAGCTCCGCTCCCGAATTCCCAGCGTCACTACGCAGGCTCGAAAAGGCGGAGTGCAATCCATGCGCGAAAAAAAATCCCGCTACGGCAAAACCGTACGGGACTTCTTGAAAGGTCTTTGGTGGAGAGGAGGAGGATCGAACTCCCGACCTCTGCATTGCGAACGCAGCGCTCTCCCAGCTGAGCTACCCCCCCTTGGAACCTTTTGGATACCTATGCTTCGACGTGCGATGCACAGGCATTGCATTATGCACCGTTTCCGTCCGGCTTGGTATACCGCGAATACGGTACCCTTATTTTTTTCCATCGGCCGCAACGGAGTACCACTCGATAGCCGTCAGGGTCCTCGTAAGTGGCTGTGCCTTCGTCGGCATAGAGCTGGGGAGGCGTCACCTGCTGGAAGCCCGCCTCAAAGAGCGCCTTGAGACGCTTCTGCCAATATTCGCCCTCGGGAATGCAGAAGACCAGGAAGTGCTCGGGCGTCGGTGCAGGCGGCACCACGGACTCGTCGCGACGGGCCGTGAATTCGAACTGGTAGGGCCAGTCGCGGTGACCGAGAATCACGCCGTCCCATCCCTGCTGATTGTCAAAGCGGTCGAGAACTTCAAAACCGAGCCCGTCGACGTAGAACGACAGAATGGCTTCAAGATGGTTGGTCGGACGGGAAAGTCTGAGTTTCGGCTGTGCATCCATGGGAAGACTCCTAAAAGCTGAACTTTTTCATTATCGGACAGGGCGGGGTGAAATGCCATTGACCCTAGGGATAGTTAGAATGGATTATTGTCGGCCCTACGGCCATCCCGCAGTCTTCAGGAAACACGCATGACTCCCGCTCTTCGATTCCTTTCCGCCGCCATCACGACGGCCTCGCCCGATGAAGCCTCGGGCTCCCTCTTCATCGCCGGCGTCTTTCTGAACGGCGGCAAGCCTCGTCTGACGCCTTCCGCCGCCGCATTTGATGAAACTCGCGGTGGCGCTCTCACACGCATGATCGAATGCGGCGCCTTCGACGCCAAGGCTGGCAGCACGCTCTTCCTCGGCGAAACGGAGGCCTTCCCCAACGGCTTTGCAGTTCTCGGCCTTGGGGAGGAAAAGGGCTTCTCCCGCAAAGTGTTTGCCGAATGCGCAGCCAAGGCCGCCCGCGCGTTCGCGTGGGCGGAATCCCAGGCCTACGCCGTTCAGGAATGGCTCCCCCCGAAGACGAGCGGCAAATCTTCCGCACGTCTTTTCTCCACTGCCGTCCTCAATGCGCTCACACCCCGTTTCACGCTCAAGACGGAACACGATGACGGCATCCGCACCAAGCGCATCTTCTGGATCGATGATTTGGTCACCGACAAGCTTGTGCAGGGGCTGGACGAAGGAGTTGTGACGGCAGAGGCCATGTCGATCTCCCGAGGTCTTGCGGATCTGCCGGGCAACGTCTGCACGCCCGCATATCTGGCCGAAGCCGTTCAAAACGCTGCTGCGAGCATGACGACCGTCGAAGTCGAGGTTCTTGACGAACATCAGATCGAGGAGCTCGGCATGGGAGCTTTCCTTTCCGTCGCCAAGGGAAGCACCGTTCCGCCCCGCTTCATTGCCATCCGCTACCGCGGCACCAATGCCGCCCTTCCGCCCGTCGCGTTCGTCGGCAAGGGCATCACGTTCGACACAGGCGGCATTTCGCTCAAGCCTGCCGCCAACATGGCCGACATGACCTATGACATGTCGGGCGCGGCCGTCGTGATCGGCACCGTGATGGCCGCCGCCCGCGCCAAATTGCCCGTCAACCTTCTCGGCGTCGTGGCAGCCTGCGAGAACCTTCCCTCGGGCAGCGCCGCCAAGCCGGGCGACGTCGTCACCTCCCTCTCGGGCAAGACGATTGAGATCCTCAACACCGACTGCGAGGGCCGCATGATTCTCGCGGACGCCCTGACGTGGACCGCCCGTCAGAAGCCCGAACTCATCATCGACGCGGCCACCCTGACGGGAGCCTGCTGCGTTGCGCTCGGCGCCCCCTACAGCGGCCTCTTCACATCCGACGATGCGCTCGCGTACGACCTCATCAAGGCAGGCCGCGACTCGCTCGACGACGTCTGGCGCCTGCCCGTCGGAGCCGAGTATGCCAAGCTGATGAAGACGCCCGCCGCCGACATCGCCAATCAGGCGACGGTGCGCGACGGCGGCGCCTCCAGTGCTGCGGCCTTTCTCTCCGTCTTTGCGGAGGACGTCCGCTGGGCGCATCTCGACATTGCGGCGACGGCCAACACGTCGGGCAGAGACAGGCATTCGACGGGGCGCCCCGTGCCGATGCTCATGCGCTTCCTTCTCAAGAAGATGCGCTGATCGCCGCACCTCGGGAGCTTCTCATCGGCCATAATGACAGACATGCAGAAGATCGACTTTCACTACAACGTCCCCGACCGGCTCCGCTATGCCTGTCTCGTCGCCCGCACCGTTTACCGGCGCGGGCTCACGCTTGCCGTCTGGACGGCGGACGAGCGCAGGCTCCGCGAGCTTGACTCGCTCCTCTGGCGCTTCGACGATCTGGCATTCCTGCCTCACGTGCGTGCAGCCAGTCCTCTCGCAGGCGAGACGCCCATCAGGCTTTCCAACCGTCTTGAGGAACTTGAGGGCGACGTGCTTCTGCTTCTGGACGATCAGCTTCCTCCCGAGTGGCAGGAGCGCCTCGACCGCTTCAGCCGCATCATCGACGTGGTGAGCACGAAGCCCGAGGAACTTCAGGCCTCCCGCAGCCGCTTCCGCGCGTACAAGGCCGCAGGCGTCGAGCTTGCTGCATACGACCGCCGAAGCTGAGACGACTTTTTCATTGGAGACCCATGCCCATGGAACGCAAGGAACCCGTCATCGACTCCCGTGCCGTCGACCTCACGGACCGCGTGAAGCTCACCTGGCGCGACGTCAGGACGCTGGCCGACGAAGCGGCCGCCACGCAGCCTCAGATCAGGGCGGACGAACCGCCTGCGCCAGAAGTGCTCACCACCGAGACCGCCACATCTTCCGCCCGGCTCACGCCGGATGAGCGAGCGGCCCTCGCCGCACAGCTCGCTCCTGCCATTGAAGCCGCCGTGAAGCATGCCCTGCGCGAAACGCTCGATCTGGCGCTTCAGAACGCACTCGCACGCGTCAGAGGGGATGTCGAGCGCTCCGTGAACGGACTGGTCGCCGAGGCCGTTTCCCGAGAACTCGAGCGACCTGACCTCGACAAGATCGCCCGCCGCTGATCCGGCGCACCACGGCCCGCCTGAAAAACTTCGGCGGGCTTTCTTTTCACCCCGCAATTCGTGCGACAATAACGGAATTTTCATACTGTCTGCCCAAGCGTCTCGGCTCAGGCCGAAGCTCGCCTCCTGCAGACTCCTCATCGTCCTTTTACTGGCTAACAATGACTGATACGAACACTCAGGAGCTCGCCAAGAGCTTTGATCCGGCCGCCATCGAAGCGCGTTGGTACCCGATCTGGGAGGAACGCGGCTACTTCAAGGCCGGTCTCGACCCGAAGAAGCCGAGCTTTTCCATTCAGCTTCCGCCGCCCAACATCACGGGCATTCTGCACATGGGGCATGCCTTCAATCAGACGGTCATGGATACGCTTACGCGCTATCACCGCATGGCCGGCTACAACACCGTCTGGATTCCGGGCACGGACCATGCCGGCATCGCCACGCAGATCGTCGTCGAGCGCAAGCTTGAAAAGCAGGGCATTGACTACAGGTCCCTGACGCGCGAACAGTTCATTGAAAAAGTCTGGGAATGGCAGAAGTTCTCGGGCGGCACGATTCTCAACCAGATGCGCCGCATCGGCGACAGCGTCGATTGGGACCGCACCTACTTCACGATGGACGAAAAGCTCTCCAAGGTCGTGATTGAAACCTTCGTTCGTCTTTATGAGGAAGGCCTCATCTACCGCGGCAACCGCCTCGTCAACTGGGACCCGAAGCTTCAGTCCGCCGTCTCCGACCTTGAAGTCGAAAGCGCCGAAGAAAACGGCCACATGTGGGAGATCCGCTATCCTGCCGCCGACGGTACGGAAGGCGTCGTCGTTGCCACGACCCGTCCCGAAACGCTTTTCGGCGACCAGGCCGTCGCCGTCAATCCCGAGGACGAGCGCTACACTGCGCTAGTGGGCAAGGAACTCGTCCTGCCGCTCACCGGCCGCACGATCCCCGTCATCGCCGACAGCTACGTGGACCGCGAATTCGGCTCGGGCTGCGTGAAGATCACGCCCGCCCACGACTTCAACGACTTTGAAGTCGGCCGCCGTCACAACCTCGCGATGCTCAACGTGCTGACGAAGACCGCCCGCATGAACGACAACGTGCCCGAAAAGTACCGCGGCATGGACCGCTACGAGTGCCGCAAGGCCGTGGTCGAGGACCTCAAGGCCGCAGGCCTTCTCGTCGGCATCAAGGAACACCGCCACATGGTTCCTCGCGTCACCCGCACCGGCGAGATCGTCGAGCCGATGCTCTCCGACCAGTGGTACATGGCCATGAGTAAGCCCGCTCCCGAAGGCACTCTCTATCCGGGCAAGTCCATCGGCGAAGTCGGCCTGGAAGCCGTCGAATCCGGCGAAGTCAACATCTTCCCGAAGGAATGGCGCGGCGTCTACCGCCAGTGGCTCGAGAACATTCAGGACTGGTGCATTTCCCGCCAGCTTCTCTGGGGCCATCAGATTCCCGCCTGGTACGACGAAGCCGGCAACGTCTATGTCGCCCGCAGCGAGGAAGAGGCTCAGAGGCAGGCAGGCGAAGGCGTGAAGCTCACGCGCGACGCCGACGTGCTCGACACTTGGTTCTCCTCCGCCCTCGTCCCCTTCTCCACGCTCGGCTGGCCCGAGCCGCAGGGCGACGACCGCACGGCCTACGACCTCTACCTGCCGAGTACCGTGCTCGTCACCGGCTACGACATCATCTTCTTCTGGGTCGCTCGCATGGTCATGATGACCAAGCACTTCACGGGCCGCGTGCCGTTCCACAACGTGTACATCCACGGTCTCGTGCGCGATGCCGAAGGCAAGAAGATGTCCAAGTCCGAGGGCAACACGCTCGACCCGCTCGACATCATCCAGGGCATCGGTCTTGAAGACCTCGTGAAGAAGAACACGATGGGCCTGCGCCAGCCCGAAAAGGCCCCGCAGGTTGAAAAGAAGCTTCGCAAGAACTATCCGGAAGGCATCGCCGCCCACGGCGCGGACGCCCTCCGCTTCACGATGGCCGCCTATGCTACGCTCGGCCGCAACGTCAACTTCGACCTCAAGCGCGCCGAAGGCTACCGCAACTTCTGCACGAAGCTCTGGAACGCCACCCGCTTCGTGCTGATGAACGTCGAAGGTCAGGACTGCGGCATCGGCGCCACTGCGAATGAACCGATGACGTTCTCCTTCGTCGACCGCTGGATCCTGAGCGAGCTCGAAAAGACCGTCCGTGACGTTCGTCAGGCCTATGCCGACTATCGTCTCGACGTTGCCGCCAACGCCATCTACTCCTTCGTCTGGAACGAGTACTGCGACTGGTACCTTGAGCTCACCAAGGTCCAGCTCAAGGGCGACGAAGCGACCTGCCGCGCCACGCGTCACACGCTCGTGACGGTGCTCGAAACGGTTCTGCGCCTCGCTCATCCGATCATTCCGTTCATCACGGAGGAACTCTGGCAGAAGGTCTCCGTCATCGCAGGCACCCGCGCCGAAGATGAGGAAACCTCCGTCATGGTGCAGGCCTACCCCGCCTTTGACGAAGTCCGCCTTGATGCTGAAGCCGAAGCCCGCATGAACGCGGTCAAGGCCATGATCGATGCCGTGCGCAACCTGCGCAGCGAAATGCAGCTTCCGCCCGCCAAGCGCATCCCGCTCGTCATCGCAGGTCCCGAAACGCAGTGCCTCGAAGCCTCCCCGTACATTCATTCCCTCGCCCGCCTTGAGGCCGTCGAGCACGTTGAGGACATGAACGGTGCAAACGAAGGCTCGATCGCTCCCGTGGCCATCGTCGGCGACTTCAAGCTGATGCTCAAGGTTGAAATCGACCTCGCCGCCGAACGCGACCGTCTCACGAAGGAAGTCACCCGCCTCGAAGGCGAAGTCGCCAAGTGCGAAGCCAAACTTGGCAACGAACGCTTTGTTGCCCGCGCCCCAGCTCAGGTGGTCGAAACGGAAAAGAAGCGTCTTGCCGACTTCACCGCTCTGCTTGTCAAAGTTCGCGAACAGCTTGAACGCCTGCCGCAATCCTGAGCAACTGGAAAATTTTGCGATAATTAAAGGATCTTTCTGCAACACCATCACAGAAAGATCCTTTTTTCATTTGAAGTCCTCCTCCACCATGGCGCTTCGCATCAATCTCCGCAAAATTCGTCCTGGTTACATTCTCAAGCCTCGAGGCAAAAATCTGAAGTTCGTCTACTACGTCCGCTGCGGACTACGGCATTTCGTCCCCTCCTTTTGGCTTCGACGACACAAGGCCGAGTTGCTTGCAACTTTGGATGCACGAACCGACAAAGAACAAATTCTTGACCGCGTCAATTACTACAACAAGCTGACGGGAATACGAGAACTCTCCGGGCTTACGCATGTCAGCGACGTCACCAACAGCAACGGCACCTACAACTGCGACGCCTTCGAGTTCACACGCTACTTTTCTCCTGATCTTCTTCTGGACAAGCACTTTGGCGACTGGACCACGATCTGTGAAACCCCGAGCATCGTGAAGACGCGCCCTCTGTCCGGAGACAACATCAACAATGTCATCCTCAATCTCGACAAGGTCCGTCACTTTGTATTTCTGAAGGACAAGAGCACTTTTGCCTCCAAATGGGACAAGGCTGTCTTTCGAGGAGCGGCCTATCAACCGCATCGCCGACGCTTCATGGAAAAATTTTTCGGCCACCCTCTAGTCGACTGCGGGAATACGGCAGAGAAAAGTGACCTTCCCAAGGAGTGGAGCGCCCCTCTCATCACGCTCTACGACCATCTGAAGTACAAGTTCGTCATTTCACTCGAAGGTACCGACGTCGCTAGCAATTTAAAGTGGGTTATGTCCTCCAACTCGGTTGCCGTGATGCCTCGTCCCAAATATGAAAGTTGGTTCATGGAAGGGCGACTGCAACCGGGAGTCCACTACATTGAAATCAAGGACGATTACTCCGATCTGGAAGACAAGATTCAGTACTACAGTACACATGTTGAAGAAGCAGAAGCCATCATCCGCAATGCCCATGCGTTTGTAGAACAATTCCGTGACAAGGAACGGGAAGAGCTGATTTCCATTCTGGTGTTGGAGAAGTACTTCCGTCATACCAAGCAATAAAGAGAAAACCCGGGATCAATACCGGGTTTTCTCTTTTTGCAAGCATCTTACGGAACGATCCTCAACTCCTTCAAAGCGCTCCAGACTTCGTCCATCGTCAGCGCATTCAAACAATCCGAATGACTGTCACGATGATTTAGGCAACCCATTCCCCCCTGACACTTGCAGTGTTTTTTGAGAAGGATGACATTGCCTCGCCGCTGTGGCACGCCGTCATTCCGAGAATCAAATGGCTTTGTCTGCCCCCTGCCCCAAGGCCCCCATGCTGTAGGATCGCTAGGTCCGAACAGCGTAACAATAGGCACCCCCGTAGACGATGCCACATGCGTAGTACCGGTATCGGGTCCAACAAACCCCTTCGAGCGTGCTATCAGTTCCGCTGTCTGTCCAAAGCTCAATTTCCCCGCAAGAATGACAGCATCGGCTCCCTCAGGAACAATGTCCCGAATTGCCGCCAGTTCACTTGCATTGTTTCCTCCCGTCAAAACAACCTTCAAACCCGCGTCGTTCAAACGCCTGACAAGAGCACTCCAATTATTCGAAGGCCAAGCCTTGTAGGCATATCGCGGCATGAGATGCAACACGACGTACGGCACGTCAAAACAAGCCTCTGCGGGCAACTGTGCATGCGGTTGCGGCACATAAGGTGCCTTTGCGGGCTCAGCTCCTGTTGCCGTAAGAAGCGAATCCAACTGAAGGATCTTCGGGCCTGGAACCTCCTGCACATGCTTCGTGAGGAGCATCTTTTTCCACCAGTTGCGCTTGCTGAACCCCGGCGTAAAACCGATGCGCTCCTGAGCCATGAAAAAGCCGTAAAGCCCCGGTCTAGTACCTGTTTGCGTTACAAACGCCAGATCATAATTATTCCAATGGGCAACCATCCAGCGGAACTGCTCCCATTTACCGGGGCGCTCCGGCACAGTCAGAATCTCATCGATTGTTTCAATGCCTTCGAGCACCCCTTCAACGCTGTCAAACACAAGATACGTGATGTGTGCATCCGGCCAAAGCTCACGGATGCGTACGGACAGTGAGGCCGAAATCAGCGCATCACCGAAATAACGGAAATTGATGACCAGTATCTTCTTCATCAGTCGTCTCTCCTGACGTCTTTCAAATGAGGGAATAGTCATTGCTCATTAGAACACAAGGACGGATGCCTTTCCATGGCTGAAATCACTCAACCACCTCGAGAAGATCAGTACAAAAGCATCCGCCTCAAACTCAAACTGGGTTCTTGGGGTCCAGCCCTGTCAAGTTGTCCACACCGGACTCTTCCTCCACGGCCAGATTGTCTTCGGCGCGATTGCCTTCCCAGTAGGTCGCATTGACAATGCCGAGCTGTTCGGGGTGAAACACGGGATTGAGCCCGTCCTTAAGCTGGCGCTCGTAGTCTTTGAGCGCAATGAAGGCGGGCTTTTGCAAAAGCATGATGGCAATGAGGTTGAGCCACGCCATCGTACCGACACCCACGTCCGCCATGGTCCAGATGAGCGTGGAGGAATTGATGGCACCAAAGGCAACCGTGCCGATGAAGATCGCCTTGCAGGCCGACATGAGCACGGGCTTCCTGATGTAGCGGTTAAGATAGGCCATATTCGTCTCGGCCATATAGTAGTAACCGAGAATCGTCGTGAAGGCAAAAAAGAAAATCGTGATAGCGATGAAGGGGCCACCCCAGCCGGGCATCAGCTGATCAATGGCCGCCTGCGTATACACGGGACCGGCTTCGACACCCTTGAGACCCTCAAAGATCATGGAGCCGTCAGGAGCCTGCATGTTGTAGCAGCCCGTCATCAGGATCATGAAGCCTGTGGCCGAACAGACGAAAAGCGTGTCGATGTAGACCGAGAAGGCCTGCACAAGGCCCTGCTTGGCCGGATGAGAAACAGCGGCCGCCGACGAAGCATGCGGCCCCGTACCCTGACCTGCCTCGTTGGAATAGATGCCGCGCTTGACGCCCCAGGCAATCGCAGCACCCAACATGCCGCCCGTCAGGGAGTCAAAACCGAAGGCACTGTTGACGATCAGCGTCATCACGGCAGGAATCTGCTCCCAGTTGACGCCGACGATGATGAGTGCAACGACGATGTAGGCCTGCGCCATGAAGGGCACGACCCAGGACGTGAAGGTGGCAATGCGGCGCAGGCCACCGACAATCACAAAGCAGGTGATGGAGGCAACGATGGCAGCCGTCACTTCAGCATCAAGACCGAAGGCCTCGTTCCAGGCTAGCGCGATCGAATTGCTCTGCACGCCGGGGCAGAAGAAGCACGAAGCAAGAATCGTAACAATCGCGAACGCCCAGGCATAGGCCTTGAGCTTCAGGCCTCGTTCAATGTAAAAGGCGGGACCGCCGCGATACTGGCCCTCAATGCGCTCCTTGTAGATCTGACCGAGCGTCGACTCCACAAAGGCGGAAGACGCCCCCAGAAAGGCCACCACCCACATCCAGAAAAGCGCGCCGGGACCGCCAAAGCAGATGGCCGTCGCCACGCCTGCGATGTTGCCAGTACCGACACGACCTGCGAGTGTCAGAGATAGCGCCTGAAAGCTGGAGAGGCCGATCTCGTCCTCCTTCTTCTGAAAAAGAAGGCGCCACATTTCTGGGATCAGGCGAAGCTGGACAAAACGAGACTTGATTGAGAAAAAAAGACCAGCGCCCAGACAAAAGGCCACCAGAGCGGGCGACCAGATGACGGCGTTCAAGGTGTGGATGAAGTCTTCCATGCTGATTACTTGCTGTGCGAATGGTTGAGGAACACCGGCACCGTCGGGGCATGCGTTCCGGGTATTGCGTCTTGCGACGCCGAGAGAACAGAAGAGCCCGAAACTTCGGGCTCTTCTTTGGGGGATGCCCCGGACTAAAACCCGGTCAGCCCTTGGGCATCCTTGCTTTCAGGCTCAGGCAGCCTTGGCGGCGCGCTCGGAGATGATCGCCTCCCAGCGTTCGACCTGCTTCGCAACCTGAGCGGGAGCGGTGCCGCCGAGATGGTTGCGGGCGTTGACGGAGCCTTCGAGCTTGAGGACTTCGTAGACGTCCTCTTCAATCGCGGGACTGAAGCTCTTGAGCACATCGAGCGGAAGGTCTTCAAGACCACAGCCGCGTTCGGAGGCGGCGCGAACCGTCTGACCGACGATGTCATGGGCCGTACGGAACGGCGTGCCGTGACGGACGAGGTAGTCGGCAAGGTCGGTGGCCGTCGGATAGCCGGCCTGAGCAGCGTGATGCATGGCATCGGCCTGCGGTTCGACGCCGGCCATCATGTCGCAGAAGGCACGGAGCGTGTCCTTGACCGTGTCGATCGCATCAAACACGGGTTCCTTGTCTTCCTGAAAGTCCTTGTTGTAGGCAAGCGGCGTGCCCTTCATGAGGGTCAGCATGGCGATCAGGTCGCCGTAGACGCGACCGGCCTTGCCGCGAGCCGTTTCAGGAACGTCAGGATTCTTCTTCTGCGGCATGATCGAGCTGCCCGTCGTGAAGCGGTCGGGAAGCTTGATGAAGGCGAAGCGTTGGCTCATCCAGATCACAAGCTCTTCGGAGAGACGGGAGATGTGCATCATCAGAACGGCGGCGGCCGAACAGAATTCGATGGCGAAGTCGCGGTCAGAAACGGCGTCGAGCGAATTCTGGGCAACAGCTTCGAAGCCGAGCAGGCTTGCGGAGTACTCGCGGTCGATCGGATAGGTCGTGCCGGCCAGAGCGGCGGCACCAAGCGGGCTGCGGTTGACGCGACGACGAAGGTCAAGCATGCGCTCACGGTCACGCTCAAACATTTCGACATAAGCCAGCATGTGGTGACCGAAGGTCACGGGCTGGGCGACCTGCATGTGGGTGAAGCCCGGCATGATGAGGCCGGCGTGCTGCTTGGCCTGATGCACCATGACTTCCTGAAGGTGTTCGAGGCGGGCGACGATCACGTCGATTTCGCTGCGCAGATACAGACGGATGTCGGTGGCCACCTGGTCGTTGCGGGAGCGACCGGTGTGCAGACGCTTGCCGGCGTCGCCGATGAGAGCCGTCAGACGAGCCTCAATATTGAGATGCACGTCTTCGAGCTCAAGCTGCCATTCGAAGGCGCCGGAGGTGATTTCCTCACGGATCTGAGCCATGCCGCGACGGATGTCGGCGAGGTCCTGTTCGGTGATCACGCCAACCTTGGCGAGCATGGCCGCATGAGCCAGCGAGCCGTCGATGTCAGCCATGGCCATGCGCTTGTCAAAGTCGACGCTGGCCGTATAGCGAAGCACAAAAGCGTCCACGGGTTCCGAGAAGCGGCCGGACCAGGCCTTCTTCTTGGCATGCAGCGGATCGTTGGAGTTGTCGTGTTCTTGCGTCATTGTTTGTCCCTTTTTTCCTATAAAAAGAGGAGAGAGTCTCCTACGCGTCATTGTACCGTTTTAGCAGATGCCGCACACTGCACCCAGCGGATCCGCAGACCGAGCGGGAACCCTGACGATGAGAAGTCCAGCCCCTTGAACAGGACCGACAGGCCCGCTGTTTTTTTCCTGTTGCATTTTTTCTTTTTTCGTGTAGAATTCGACTTCTACCCGGGGTGTAGCGCAGTCTGGTAGCGCGCCTGCTTTGGGAGCAGGATGTCGGGAGTTCGAATCTCTTCACCCCGACCAGTTTCCAGACATGCATGGACACCAATCGATCTGCCCGTAGCTCAGTTGGATAGAGCACCTGCCTTCTAAGCAGGTGGTCGCAGGTTCGATCCCTGCCGGGCAGGCCACAAAATTCGAATTCTGGTGGGAATAGCTCAGTTGGTAGAGTCCCGGATTGTGATTCCGGTTGTCGTGGGTTCGAGTCCCATTTCCCACCCCAGAACAAATCCCGCACGGTTTCGCCGTGCGGGATTTTTTTCATTTCAGCCGTCAGTATTCGATTTCCGTGCCTGTAACTTCGCCGCTGTTGCGAAGTTCCATTCGCAGTTCATCCACATTGCCGACCGTAAAGGGCAGATACATGCGGCCGCTCGCCTTCTTTGTACGAATGTCAAGCGCCACCGTCACGCCCGTATCGCGTTCCGATCCCCTCAGAATGCTCTCGATGCGCCTGACGTCATGCTTGACGCGACCGTCAATGTCCACACGCAGGCAGGACGCCGCCATGGAGCGGAATTCATCAAGCGACATGGCGTTCTCCACATTGACCGACATGCGCTTGCTGAACTCGTCATAGCGAACGCGCCCCTCGATGCAGACGACATCGTCCGACGCAAACTTGTTCTTGAGCCTCTCCCAAGCTTCGGAGAAGCAGACCACCTCCAGCACTGCCGTGCCGTCGTCGAGCTGAACGACCCCCATGCGACCGCGCTTGCCCTGGACGACACGAACGTTCGTGACCACGCCCGCCAGCTTCACGCTGTCGCGGCTCGGCTGAATCTGTCCGAGGGCCAGCGACGTATAGTGCGCCACCTCGTGCTGATAGAGCTCGTACGGATGACCGGAAAGCCAGAAGCCGAGTGCCCCCTTCTCTTCCTTGAGCTTTCGGCGTTCGGACCAGGACGGCGCCTCCACCCAGTTGACGATGCGCTTGACCTGCACATCGTCTGCAAAGAGGCTGTCCTGCCCCTCGCTGGCCGCCACAGCCTGACCAGCCGTCATGGCCTGCGAAACGTTTCCGAACAGGAAGCCTCGGTCAGGATTGAGCGAGTCAAAGGCGCCCACACGAATGAGTCCCTCGAGGTTGCGGGAATTCAAGCCCGAAACACGCGCCGTCACGTCGAACAGGTCGGTGAAGGGGCCGTCCTTGATGCGGGTCGCCATCATGTCCTCAACCTGCTGCCTGCCCAGTCCCTTGACGCCGCCAAGACCGAAGCGAATGTGCTTTTCGTCGGGCGCCGTGAAGAACCAGTCGGAGAGGTTGATGTCGGGCGGCAGAATTTCGATGCCGTTGGCACGGGCATCATCCAGAAGCGCCTTCATCTTGTCGCCCTGGTCCATCACCATGCAGAGGTTGGCCGCCATGAAGCAGGACGTGAAGTGCGTCTTGAGGTAGGCCGTCTGATAGGCGACATAGGAATAGGCCGCAGCATGCGACTTGTTGAAGCCGTAACCTGCGAACTTTTCCATCAGGTTGAAGATTTCGGTTGCAACCGACGCCTTCACGCCGCGCTCGCCTGCGCCCTTCACGAAGACCGCACGCTGGCGCTTCATTTCCTCGACGTTCTTCTTGCCCATGGCGCGGCGCAGAAGGTCGGCGCCGCCCAGCGAATAACCGCCCACCACCTGGGCCACACGCATCACCTGTTCCTGATACACCATGATGCCGTAGGTTTCGGAAAGCACGGGCGCCATGCGCTCGTCCAAGTACTCCACCTTCTCCCGCCCGAACTTTCGGGCGATGAAGGACGGAATCAGGTCCATCGGACCAGGGCGATAAAGTGCGTTCAAGGCCACCAGATCCTCGAGACGGTCGGGACGCGCCTGACGCAGCAGCTGACGCATGCCTTCCGATTCAAACTGGAAGACGGCGGCCGTATTGGCGTTCTGGAAGCAGCGGTAGGTCTCCTCGTCTGTGACGGGAATGCGCTCCAACTCGAATTCCCTTTCGGGATAGAGCTTGTCGATGTACTCCTTGCACTTCGCAAGGATGGAGAGCGTCGTAAGCCCCAGGAAGTCGAACTTCACGAGACCGACATTCTCCACGTCCTTCTTGTCGAACTGGCTGATCGTATTTTCGGGAGCGCCATCGGAGTTGTAGAGCGGACAGAAATCCGTAAGCGCCCCCGGAGCGATCAGCACGCCGCCCGCGTGCATGCCGAGGTTGCGGGTGATGCCCTCAAGCCCCTTGGCCACACGCATGAGTTCCTTGTACTCATCGTCGCTCTCAATCGCCTCGCGGAACTCGGGCACCTCCTTGATGGCATCATCAAGCGTGACGTTTTTGCCGGGCTGCATCGGAATGAGCTTGGCCAGACGGTCCGCCTTCGAGAAGGGGACGTTGAGCACGCGTGCAACGTCACGCACGACGGCCTTGGCACCCAGCGTGCCGAAGGTCGCGATCTGACTCACGGCGTCCGCACCGTACGTCTCCTTCACGTATTCGATCGTGCGGTCGCGGTTGTACTGGCAGAAGTCCACGTCAAAGTCAGGCATGGACACGCGCTCAGGATTCAGGAAGCGTTCGAACAGAAGGTCGAACTTGAGCGGATCAAGGTCCGTAATGCCGAGCGAATAGGCGACAAGCGAACCTGCGCCCGAACCTCGTCCCGGGCCCACGGGCACGCCGTGGGTCTTCGACCAGTTGATGAAGTCCTGAACGATGAGGAAGTAGCCCGGAAACTGCATCTTCTTGATGATGCCGAGCTCATAGTCAAGGCGCTCCACGTATTCAGGGCGCTTGGCGTCCCTCACCTTCTCGTCGTCATAAAGGAAGGCCAGACGCTTCTCCAGACCCTCACGGGAGAGATGGTCCATGTAGTCGTCCAGACTCATGCCGTCCGGCGTCGGGAAGAGCGGCAGCTGCGGTTTCGAAAGCACCCCGTCAAGATTGCAGCGCTTCGCGATGATGACGGAATTGGCCAGCGCGCTCGGAACGTCCTTGAAGAGCTCGCACATCTGCTCCTCGCTCTTCAGGTACTGCTCGCGCGTATAGCTCTTGTCGCGACGGGGGTCGGTGATCGTGAAGCCGCCCGCAATACAGCAGCGCACTTCGTGCGCCTCGAAGTCCTGCGGCTCGAGGAACTGAACGGGATGAGTCGCCACAACCGGAACGTCAAATCTGGAGGCCACCGTCACGAGGAAGGCATTCTGATTTTCGTCCTTCGGTCTGTTGGCACGCTGGAGTTCGATGTAGAGACGGTTCGGAAAGAGCTTCTTCCAGCGTCCGACAATGCCGCCCGCCTGACGCTCGCTGCCCGTGTCAATGAGCTGCGACAGGCGTCCCTTGGGGCCGCCCGTCAGCGCGATGAGGCCGTCCGTGGCACCGGGCACATCAAGCCAGTCGTCACAGATCTGACCGCGATACGGATCCTGTCCCTCCAGAAACGCCTTGGTGAGCAGAACGCACAGGGAGTGGTACCCCGTGTGGTTCATGCAGTAGAACGTCATCCTGTAGGGATTGTCGGGGAACTTGTTGTTCTTGATCTTGACGTCGCAGCCAAGGATGGGCTTGAGACCAGCAGAGAGCGCATGCGTGTAAAAGCGCAGGCCGCCGAAGACGTTCATCAGGTCCGTAATGCCGAGCGCCACCCCGCCCATTTCAAGAGTCTTGTGAATGGCGGGGTCGATGCGCACGAGCCCGTCCGTGACGGAATACTCGGAGTGAAGACGAAGATGAACGAAACGGGGCTCAGTCATGACCTAAAACAATGCTCTGCAGGGTTACTTCAAAACGGTGAGTTTAACCGAGGGATCGGCGGACGTCACGGACGAAGCCGCCGCAGGCGTCATCACCGCCTGCTTCATGTCAGCGTGCATCACCAGTGCCTTCAGCTCGGAATGGGTGCGCAGGAAGGCCTCCGCTCGATCCCAGCCCATTGCAAAAAGGGCCGTGCAAAGCGCGTCCGCTCGCGCGCCGTCGCGATCAATGATCGTCACGGACGAAATGTCGGTCTTCGCAGGCCGCCCCGTCTTCGGATCCAGAATATGGGAGTAGCGCTTGCCGTCCTCCTCGAAGTAGCGTTCGTAGGCGCCTGACGTGATCACGCTTTCATCCTTCACCGAAGCCACGGCGAAATAACCGCCGCGGGACTCCGCGGGATGCTGGATGCCGATGCGCCAGGGGCGGCCATCCGACTTCTCGCCCACGGCAACGATGTTGCCGCCGAGATCGAGAACCCCACGCGTCATGCCTGCGTGCTTGAGAATGTCGGAGAGTCTCTGGCCGATGAAGCCCTTCGCAATGGCACCCATGTCGATGCTCTGTCCCTTGGCGATCTGCATCATGCATCGCCCGCCCTCGCGCCAGACGCGAACCTTGGAGCGGTCGACCTTGGAGACCGCCTCGGCAATGGCCTCATCGGACGGCACGTGCTCGCCGCCGAAGCCGATCTTCCAGAGATTTACGACAGGGCCTATCATCGGCTCGAAGGCGCCGTTCGTCTCATCGGCAATGGCAAGCGCCTGCTTCGTCATGTCGGCGATTTCACAGGGCACTTCGACGGGCTCGCCAGCGCGGCGATTGACCTCATTGAGAGGGGTATCCTTGTGGACTGACATCAGATCGTCATAGTCCGTCACCTTGTCCTCGAAGACAATCGCGTAATGCTTGACAGCCTCCGGCGTAGCACCGAAGAGTTTCGCGTTGATGAGAGTGCCCATGTGAAGCGTATGACGCTCAAGAGCGTATTCCCGGGGCTCCGCAGTCTGAGGAGCCTCGGCGACCCCGCCTTCAGCCGAGAGAATCGGCGCAGCGGATGAAAGCCCCAGAGCCAGCAGAACGGCAGTCAGAGATGTTTTGAAACGTTTGGTTTTCATGATGTCAACAGAACAAAACACGAGGTGCCGAGACAACAAGGGGCGGAGCATCAGCCCCGCCCCTCTTCGGCAATCCGACGATTCAGGACATTACTTGCCCCAGGAATCCTTCAGGCCGACGGCCAGATTGAAGACAGGCTTTTCAGCCGTGTGATCCTCACGATCAGCCACGAAATAGCCGTTGCGCTCGAACTGGAACTTGTCGTCACGAGCGGCCGCAGCGGCTGCGGGCTCGACATAGGACGAAAGCACCGTCTTCGAATCGGGCGTGAGACGGTCAAGGAAGCTGCCCTCGCCTTCGTCCGGATGCGGCACGTTGAAGAGTCGGTCATAGACGCGGATTTCGGCAGGAACAGCCGTCTTTGCATCAAGCCAGTGGATCGTCGCCTTCGTCTTGACGGACATGGAGCCCTCTGAACCGGAGCGCGTCTCAGGGAGATACTCGGCATGAACCGCAGTCACGCGGCCGGACTCGTCCTTTTCGAACGAGGTCGGCACGATCACATAGCCGTAGCGCAGGCGAACGGGCTTGGCGGGCGTGCCGTCGGCAGGCACCGTCAAACGACGGAAACCCTTGGGCGGGACTTCGGCGAAGTCGCCTTCCTCGATCCACAGTTCGCGCGAGAACGAGATCCTGCGCGTGCCCATTTCGGGCTTCTGCGGATGATTGTTGGCCTCCAGCTCCTCGGTCTGACCTTCAGGATAGTTGTCGATGATGAGCTTGAGCGGGCGAAGCACGGCAACGCGGCGCTCGGCGCGCTCTTCAAGATCCTCGCGCAGGCACTGTTCCAGCACGGAATAGTCGATCCAACCGCCAGAGACCTTGGAGACGCCGCAGCGTTCAGCAAAGTTCTGCAGGCTCTTCGGCGTAAAGCCGCGGCGACGCAGACCGACGATGGTCGGCATGCGGGGGTCGTCCCAGCCGTCGACATACTTTTCCTGCACGAGCTGAATGAGCTTGCGCTTGCTCACGACGACATACGTCAGATTCAGGCGGTTGAACTCATACTGATGCGAGAGCAGGAAGAAGTTCGGGCGAACCACGTCGAGCGCCGCCTGCATGAGCGGTGTGAAGTTCTCGGGGAAGCAAAGCAGCGTAGCAAAGAACTGCGTGACCGTTTCGTCCTTGATCGTCTCGGGCAGGCCGTTCTCCCACGCCTGCATCAGACGGGCCACGGCCTCTTCGGGCAAGCTGCCGCCCAGCTTGGCGCGGCTTTCGAAGGCGGCCTTGACAAAGGCCATGGCGCGATTGTCCTCACCATCGGCCATCGCACGAATCACCTTGAGGGCCTCCTCGTACTGCGGCGTGCGCAGAAGCGGGATGATGCGCTCAAGAGCCCAGTTGTAGAACGCGCGCTGATCCTCGAACTCCAGCGTGCAGATGGAGTGCGTGATGTTTTCGAGCGAGTCCTCGATCGGGTGCGCGAAGGTGTACATCGGATACACGCACCACTTGTCGCCCGTCGCATGATGATCGGCAAAGCGGATGCGGTAGATGGCGGGGTCGCGCAGATTGATGTTGGGGCTCGCCATGTCGATCTTGGCGCGAACCACCATGGAGCCTTCGGGATGCTTGCCGTCGCGCATTTCATGGAAGAGCTTCAGATTCTCCTCGGCCGAGCGGTCGCGGTAGGGCGAATTCTTGCCCGGTTCCTTGAGCGTGCCGCGGTTTTCGCGCATTTCGTCTGCAGTCTGTTCATCCACATAGGCATAGCCCGTGCGGATCAGATGCTCGGCAAAGCGGAACATGTCGTCGAAGTACGAGCTCGCAAAGTAGAGGTTCGTTTCATTGCCGAACTTCCAGTCGAAGCCAAGCCAGCGGACGCTGTCCATGATGCCGTCGACGTATTCCTGATCCTCCTTGACGGGATTGGTGTCGTCAAAGCGCATATGGCAGGCGCCGCCGTAGTCACGAGCAAGGCCGAAGTTCAGACAGATGCTCTTGGCATGGCCGATGTGCAGATAGCCGTTGGGCTCCGGCGGGAAGCGCGTGCGGATGCGGGCCGCGTCGGGCTCGCCCTTTTCGAGCTGCTCGGCATAGGGCGCGGGATGCCCGCACCAGAATCGGGGCAGATTGGCGCCGCGGGCCAGATCGTCGTCGATGATGTTTCGAATAAAGTTGGTGACCTGCGCTTCGGCGACAGGTGCTTCGGTTTCAGAAGACATTGATCTAATCCGAATTCAATGAAGGTAATCCGTGTATTGTAGCCGCAAACCCCGGGAAGCTGACGAACGCGGATTCGTCACTCCCCCGTCGCCTACGGCCTGGGAAGGCGCGTAATGAGGCTTGACGTATCCCAGCGGGCGCCCCCCGCCTTCTGCACCTCTTCGTAGAAGCTGTCGACCATCCTCGTGACGGGAATATCCGAACCGTTGCGGGCCGCCTCATCCTTGACAATGCCAAGATCCTTGCGCATCCAGTCGACGGCAAACCCGAAGTCGAACTCGCCCTTCACCATCGTCCTGCCGCGGTTCACCATCTGCCAGGAAGATGCAGCCCCTGAACTCAGAGCCTCGATGACCTTCGGCATGTCAAGCCCGGCATTCATGCCGAAGGCGATGGCTTCGGAGAGTCCCTGTACACAGCCTGCAATGCAGATCTGGTTGACCATCTTGGCGAGCTGACCTGAGCCAGACGGTCCGAAGTAGGTCACCGCGCCCGCATATGCGTCAAGCACGGGCTCGACTCTCCTGAATGCAGCTTCATCTCCGCCGCAGAGCACTGTCAGGCACCCGTTTTCAGCGCCCGCCTGACCGCCAGAGACAGGGGCGTCGATAAAGGCAATTCCCCTCTTTGCTCCTTCAGCCTCAAGCTCGCGCGCCACAGCGGCGCTTGCCGTCGTATGATCGACGAAGACCGTCCCCGGCTCCATGCCGGCAAACGCCCCCGTTTCTCCAAGCACGACGCCTCTCAGATCGTCGTCGTTGCCCACACAGGCGAAGACGATACCAGCGCCGCGGGCCGCTTCAGCCGGCGTCACCGCCATGCGGCCTCCGAACATCTCAACCCACTTCTCAGCCTTGGTCGTCGTACGGTTGTAGACACAGACGTTATGTCCGGCAAGCTTCAGATGCCCCGCCATCGGAAATCCCATGACGCCCAGGCCGACAAACGCCACCTTGAGAGAGGGAACGCACGCATAAGTCTTGTCCATCTTCATAACCGTCTCCTTCTTCAACAGACTCAGAACGCGCAGGCTTCACCCGCACGCTCGCCCCATTCGTAAAGCGCCTCCAACACGAGCTGCTTTTCTTCATCTTCCAAAGTGCTCTCCTGCAGGCGGTCGATTTCATCAAAATAGGCCGAAACGGTCAGAGCGCCGTCGGCTCCGTCCATCAATCTGGATCGGCAAAAAAACGTCCACTGGCTGCGTTCTTCATCATTGAGCGTCTCCTGCCAGTTTCGGGCACGGTAGCGCACGAGCAGCTGGTTGAAGCGCTCATCGTCAAAATGAATGCCGCCCTTCGCAAGACTCTCAGGCGTCATTCCGCGCACCCGAGCCATCATCTCCACATCATGTCCGCTGGCAAAGCCGCCGTCATAAAGTCCGAAGTCAACGTCCTTCGGCGCAGGCCTTTCACGCCTGCCCATCAGTCCGGCCAGCCTTCCCGCAATCACGTTGCCGAGCTCCTTGAAGCGCTCCCAGTTGGCAAGAATCTCCTGCGGCTTCACACCGAACCTGTCCATGCGCTCGGGAGAAAGCACCTTGAGGCTTGCGCAGACAAAGGGAGAGTTGTTCATCGCGAGCCTGTAGACCGGCAACGGCTCCTCGCCGTCCGCAAGATCCTCCCTGCGGGCGAAAAGGCGTGACTTGATCTCTTCGTCGCTCAGCTTCGTCACGATCAGCGGATCCACGGACAAGTCCCACATCAGCGCGGAATTGCCGCTCTCGCCGGGGAACGGAATTCTGGCGGCTATGCGCAGAAAGCCTCTTGCCTGCCCGAACTTCGGAGAGATCCAGACGACGGGCCCCTTCGTCACGGCCGCCTTCACAGCCTCCCCGCTGCGGTTCTCCAGCGCCCACTTCCAAAGTCTGGGTTCCGTTTTGCGGATGAGCGCCGCCAGTCCCAGCGTGGCCATTGCGTCACTCAAAGCCTCATGCGAATGTGCGTGCACGATCCCGTTGGCCTTGCTCAGACACTCCAGCCTGAAGCTGACGCTCTTTTCATCATTGCTTTCGGGATCCACATCCTTTCTGAGCGGCCACTCGATGCCGTCGCCCCGAAGCGCCCAGACAGCGCAGACAAGCGGGTACAGGTCCCAGCATGAACATCCGTTCCGGTGCTGATGGGAATACGGATCGAGAAAATTGCGCCAGAAAAGGAAGCGCGCGACCTCGTTGTCGAAGCCGGACGCGTTGTACCCGATGCTGATCGTTCCGGGCCTGTTGAGCCGACTCCAGACTTCGCCCGCAAACTCGCTCTCGGGAATGCCCCTTTCCTCGCAGATCTGCGGCGTCATCCCCGTCAGAAGACAGCTCTCTGGGCTGGGCAGATAGTCTCCCGAAGGCCTGGAATAAAACACGTCCCCATCTCCCTGCGGATTAAGGTCCATGTCCGTCCGAATGCCTGCAAACTGTGCGGGCCTGTCCCTGCGGCAATCGAGGCCGAAGGTTTCGAAGTCATACCAGTAGAAGGTGGTGCTTTCCGTCATGCGAAGGTCCTCAGGCGAGAATCACGTCAAACTGTTCCTGGGTGTAGCTCGGCTCCACCTCAAGATGCACAGGCTTTTCGACGAAGGCCTGCAGAAGCTCGAGCGCCTGCGACTCCTCCTCGAGCAGCATGTCGATGACGGTCTGGCTCGCCTGAATGTGAAACTCCTTCGTCTCCTGATACTGCTTGCAGAGCCTCACGATCTCACGCATGATCGAGTAGCAGACGGTGCGTGCCGTGCGGACCTCTCCCCTGCCGCCGCACATGGGACAAGGTTCGCAGAGGACGTGTGCAAGCGACTCGCGGGTGCGCTTTCGCGTCATCTCGACGAGGCCGAGCTCGGTGAAGTTGCTCACCGTCATGCGGGTGCGGTCGGTTGAGACCGAACGGCGAAGTTCGGCAAGAACCGCCTCGCGGTGCTCGTCGCAGCTCATGTCGATGAAGTCGACGATGATGATGCCGCCGAGATTTCTCAGGCGCAGCTGGCGCGCGATGGTCTGCGCAGCCTCGAGGTTCGTCTTGAAGACCGTGTCGCTGAAGTCACGCTTGCCGACGTAGCCGCCTGTATTGACGTCGATCGTCGTCATGGCCTCCGTCTGATCGAAGACCAGATATCCGCCGCTCTTCAGGTCGACCCTGCGCTCAAGCGCATGCTCGATTTCGGTCTCGATGCCGTGCAGCTCGAAAAGCGGCCTCTCGCCCCTGTAGAGGGTGAGCCTGTCCTTAGCCGCAGGCACAAAGCGGCTTGCAAAGTTCAGCAGGGCCTCGTAGTTCTCGCGGCTGTCGACCTCGACGGTCTGCGTGTCCTGATGAACCATGTCGCGGAGCACGCGCTGGGCAAGCGACAGATCCTGATAGAGGAGCTTCGGTCCGGTGCTTCGCCCTGCTAGCTCGTGAATGTCGGTCCACAGACGGCCGAGATAGGCCATGTCATCCTTGAACTCCTGCTCGGTCGCGCCCTCTTCGGCACTCGTGCGGATGATGTAGCCACCCTTTTCGGTTTCAGGACGAAGCTCCGTCATCATGGCGCGAAGTGATTCGCGAAGTTCTGCGTCCTCAATGCGTTGGGAAACGCCGATGTGGTTGTCTCTGGGCAGATAGACGAGCTTGCGACCCGCGAGCGAAACGGTCGTCGTCAGTCTGGCGCCCTTGGTGCCGATGGGATCCTTTGCGACCTGCACCATGAGGGACTGGCCTTCGTGAAGGATCGTCTCGATGGGCGCGGGCTTCTCGCCCTCGCAATGCGCCTCCGCAATGTCGGCCACGTGAAGGAAGGCCGTTCGTTCTAGCCCCACGTCCACGAAGGCGCTCTGCATGCCGGGCAGCACACGGACGACCTTGCCGAGATAAACATTCCCCACGAGGCCGCGCGCACAGTCGCGCTCGATGAAGAGATCCTGAAGAACGCCATCCACTACAATGGCGACACGCACTTCACGGGGCGTGCAGTTGATGAGAATATGTTCCACGATGGCGGCTCCTTGCCTGCCTGCGACGTTGCGCTCAAAATTGACTGCTCACATTGTAGTGGGTTTGCCGCACCCGCTTTAAAAGCCGGCGCTCTTCTCTCGGATTTTCACGCATGCTGTTGGTCACAGGCGGAGCCGGCTTCATCGGCTCAAACTTCATCACGGAATGGTTCAGGTCACACGACGAAAGCATTCTGACGCTCGACGCCCTGACCTATGCAGGAAACAAGGCCAACCTCAGAGACGTCGAACACGACCCCAGACATCGCTTTGTCGAAGGAAACATTCTGGACGAAGCGCTGGTGGCCGATCTTTTCGACCGCTTCCGTCCTCGCGCCGTCGTACACTTCGCCGCCGAAAGCCACGTCGACCGTTCAATTTCCGGCCCTCAGGTGTTCGTCGACACGAACGTCAGGGGAACGACGGTTCTTCTAGGTGTTGCACACCGGTACTGGCTGACGCTCGACGATGAGGAGAAGGCCGCCTTCCGCTTCATCAACATCTCCACCGACGAGGTCTACGGCTCCATGACCGTAGACACGCCGCCCAACACGGAGGCCACGCCCTTCGATCCAAGCAGTCCGTACTCCGCGAGCAAAGCGGCGGCCGACCAGTTCGGACGCGCCTACTTCAGAACCTACGGCCTGCCCGTCGTCACGGTGAGATGCACCAACAACTACGGTCCCAGACAGTACCCGGAAAAACTTCTGCCCTTCATGCTGACGCGCGCCCTTGCGGGCAAGACGCTCCCCGTTTACGGCGACGGCGAGCAGATCCGCGACTGGATCCATGTACACGACTTCTGTCGAGCACTGCGAATGATTCTGGAAAAGGCGGCACCGGGAGACATATACAACGTCGGCGCCTCCAATGAAATGAGCAACCTGAAGTTCCTGCAGAGCGCGATGTCGGTGCTCGACGAACTCTCGCCGCGCGACGACGGCCGTCCTCACGCGGATGCGATCGTGCATGTCCACGACCGTCCGGGACACGACCGCCGCTACGCATTGGACGCAGGACGCCTGCGTCAAACGCTGGAATGGAAGCCCATGATCCCCTTTGACGAAGGGCTGCGCGCTACGGTCAGGTGGTACCTGAAGCAGTGCGTCTCGGCTTTCTGAAAACCTTGAGGGAAGCTGTAACCCCCATCAGAAGAAGCCCCAGACCGACCAGCATGAGCGGCGTCGGCCATTCGCTTCGCCACAAGTGGGCGTAGGTCACGGCAAAGATCGTCTCGAAGATGATCATCTGGCCGCCCAGCGCAGGCGGCAGTCTCTGGCTCATCAAACTCCAGAGCACGATGCCGATCCAAGAGGCGCAGACGCCCAGAAACACCACCGTTGCGATGAACATCCACGGTCTGGGCCCGAGAACGTCCCCCTGCGTCCCGTCTCCCGCAAGCAGAGCCATCCCGACGGCGGCGCATGGCAGGAGTGCAAGCCCCTGAGCGGTCGACCACGTCTTGGGCGACTTGCCGGGATGCGATAGCAGCCATTCGGCGTTGCTGAGCGGATACCAGGTCCAGACCACTGAGGAGAAGAACGCAAAGCCTACGCCAAGCCAGAAGTTGCCCGAGGTCACGCGTCCGTCCCCCACCAGATAGATGAACTCCGTCCAGTTGAGACAGACCATCCCTGCGAAGCTCAGGCACAGTGGCGGCACGATGCGCCGCCAAGGCACGGCGCTCTCACCCGCCCTCATGTTGCCGATGACGCCCACCATGATGGGAATCAGCGCCGTGAAGGCGCCTGCAATCGGCGCTCCTGCGCGTTGGCAGGCCTCGGCTAGCAACCAGTAGTAGAAGATGTTTCCGACAATACCGAGTGCAAGCGCCCTACGCCAGTCCGCCGCCGAATAGGACTTCAGCTCACGCCACTCAGGGACCGCCAGGCCTACGGCAAGCATGCCGAAGACCAGATAGCGCATCATCGCGATGTGCACAGGACTGTAGTCCGGCAGGATCAGCGGGGCCACGTAAACGCACCCCCAGATCATGCACGCGGCAATGCCAAAGAAAACGCCGATCAGCATGGCGGTCAAGATCCCTGAAAGTCAGTTTCGATGCATCAGCACTCGACGATCGAAACGGCCAGACCGCCGAGACTCGTTTCCTTGTACTTACTCTGCATGTCGCGTCCGGTCGCCATCATGGTGCGAATCACCTGATCGAGGCTGATGTAGTGGGAACCGTTGCCGCGAAGTGCCATACGCGCCGCGTTGATGGCCTTGACGGCCGCAATGGCGTTGCGCTCAATGCAGGGAATCTGCACCTGACCGGCCACGGGATCGCAGGTCAGGCCGAGGTTGTGCTCCATGCCGATTTCAGCCGCATTCTCGATCTGCTCGACCGTGCCGCCGCAGACGGCCGCCAGACCCGCAGCCGCCATGGAGCAGGCCACGCCGACCTCGCCCTGACAACCGACCTCGGCACCGGAAATGGAGGCGTTTTCCTTGTAGAGCATGCCGACGGCGCCTGCCGTCAGCAGGAAGGTCCTGACGCCCTCCATGGTACTGCCCGAAACGTGACGCAGATAGTACTCGATGACGGCAGGGATCACGCCGGCCGCACCGTTGGTCGGCGCCGTCACGACACGACCGCCTGCCGCATTCTCCTCGGCCACGGCCATCGCATAGACGTTCACCCAGTCCAGTACGGCGAGCGGGTCATCGGTGCGCTGTCTCACGTCCTGCATGAGGGCATTCGCTCGACGAGCAATCCGAAAGGGACCGGGCAGGACCTCCGTCTGACGCATGCCGCGCTCGACGGCGGCGTGCATCACCTGCCAGACCTCGTCGAGCCTGCGGTCCACCTCCTCGGGCGTGCGGTCAACGCACTCGTTCCGGTACACCAGCTCGGCAATGGTCAGATTGTTGTCTCTGGCGATCTTCATCAGCTCGTCTCCCGTACGATAGGGATAGGGCTTCGTCTTCACGCCCTGAAACGCCTTGGGCGTTACAGGCTGCTCGGGATCATCCTCTCTGGCGGCCACGATGAAGCCGCCGCCCACGGAATAGTAACGGCGCCGATAGAGGAGAGAGTCGCCCGCGAACACCGAAAACTCCATGGCATTGGTGTGAAAGGCGGGAACCTTGTCGGCATGAAAGGCAATGTCGGCTTCAGGATCGAACGCCACCGCATGCATGCCGTCGAGCTTCAGCTGACGGGAGGCTCGAATGTCACCAATCAGCACGGACACCTCGTCCGGATCCATGGTTTCGGGAATGCGTCCCAGAAGTCCCAGCTGTGCTGCCGTGTCCGTACCGTGCCCCTTGCCTGTCGCGGCGAGACTTCCCATCAGCTCGATTTTGAGCGACGTTGCCTGCTCCAGCATCCCGCGATCCCTGAGCACCTTGACAAAGGCATGCCCCGCACGCATCGGTCCCACCGTATGCGAAGACGAGGGGCCGATGCCCACCTTGAACATGTCGAAAACACTGACTGCCATTTTTAACTGAAACTCAAATTCCGAAAAAGGACAAAGCCTCTCCGCAGGAAAGGCTTCGGACTAACGCCCGCGGCATCCTCAACCGTCCGCACTCCCGCTTCGGGAGAATACCGCGCAAGGATCTCATCATACAGGCTGACCATATACAATAACTACGCTCATTGTATTTTCTCAATTCGGGTTTTACGCAAATGCCTAACGTTCTCTGCCGTCTGCCCAATCATGTTGGTGACTGCTGCATGACTCTCCCCGCCCTTCGCCTTCTGGAGGCCAGCGGCTTCACACCCATGCTGACGGGCAAGCGTTGGGCGGAGGACCTGATGTCCGGCATGGGCTGGAGGTTCGACCCCATTGAGGGGCACGTCACCGAGGATCTGCATCGAATCCGTTACATCAGCAATCATCTCGGGCCGCGTCCTCTGGGGCTGCTTTTTCCGAATTCCTTCAGTTCGGCCCTGCTTTTCTCCATCGGGCGCGTGCGCAACGCGGGCTTTCCTACGGATGGCCGCCGCTTTCTGTTGGACAAAGTCGTTGAAGAGCCCGGCACCATGCATGAAGTGGAGCGGTTTTTCCGTCTTGCCCACGGAGCGATCAAGGCTTGGGGCGGCACCCCTGCCTGGGATTCCGTTCCTGAAGAACTCGGCATGAGACTGCTTGCCCGCCACGAGGCCGCCGCACGCAACCTGATGGCCGAACATGGCATTCCCGAAAACTTCGCACTGCTCGCCCCGATTGCCCGCGGCCTTCATCACGGCAAGGAAAAGCAATGGAAGCACTTCAACGAACTCTGCGGACCGCTTCGCGACATGGGCATCGAACCCATCGTCTTTCCCTCCGTGCGCGAAGAGGAAGCCAATCATGCGGCCTGTCCGAACGCCAGAATTCTTCCGCCCACCACATTGGGCAATTATGCAGCTCTGGCCAAGCGCGCCCGCATCGTCATTGCCAATGACTCGGGCATCAGCCATGTCGCTGCCGCCGTCAGCGCCAATCAGATCACGCTTCTCGGCGTCACCGACCCTGCCAGAACTTGTCCATGGAACAGCAAGGCCATTTGTCTCGGCAACAGCACTGACGGGTGGCCTTCCCTTCAACAAGTGCTTTGCGCCATTAAACAGGAAGTCCAATGACCACTCCCACTATTGGTATTGCCTGCCACTCCTTCAGGACTGACGGCGGCATGGGCCGCTATGTGCAACTTCTTGCCGAAGGCTTGTTGAACCTTGGCATCCACCCCACTGTCATTACCAAAAAAATCGACTACTCCCTCCCGCTCTCAAAGGAAGTTAGTTTCCATCACATAAACTGCAAATTCATCCCTTCCAAGCTCCGAGACTATTATTATGACTACAAGCTTGGAAAATATTTGCAATCCACTCCCCTTGACATAGTCATTTCCTGCAATCGAAACACACATTCAGACATTGCAATTTGCGGCGGCACTCACTTAGGCTATTGTCAAGCGATGGGAAAAACCTTGTCTTTTTTTGACAAGAAAATGATTTCCCTAGAAAGAAAATTCTACACAAACTCCAAACTTGTTGTTGCTCACTCAAAAGGGATGCAAACCGAGCTCATCAAAATTTACGGTTTGCCATTGGAAAAATGCCCCACTATTTATCCACCAATTTCGCTAGAAACCTTCCAACGACACTCACATAATAAACAGACCATAAACTCCTTCCCTCAGGAGCAATTTACATTCGTGATCCCATCTGCAGGAAATCACAAAATGAAAGGTCTGGACTTACTAATCCAATACTTCGAAAAAACCACTCTTCCGATAAAACTTTTGATAGCAGGAAGACCTATATCCGGTAATTATAAAAATGTTGTGTACATCGGATTCCGCAAAGACATGCCTGACGTCTTTCGAAGTGCCGACTTCACGATTCTAGCTTCCAGATACGAAGCTTTCGGTCAAGTGGCCATTGAAAGCGTGGCTTGCGGCACCCCTGTCGTGTTAGCCAACAATGTCTGCGCAGCAGAAGTAATTTCTGACGACGTCAAGTTCACATTTGACAGAAATTCTTTCGAATCTTTCGAGAACGCCGTCAAACAGGCAATCAAACTCTTCCCGCATTCCAAAATTGAAGACCCCATTAAACATATGACAATCACAACAGACATTACTCAACATGCAGCCGACATATTAAACACATTTTTAGCTCGCAACAAAACATAAAATCATATCCAACAAGATTCTCTATAATTACCTCCAAAATTTTGGTCGATTTCTCAGTTGATGAGGGATAGTGTAAGGCGAAAATCTAGAGATGTTTCGCCACGTTATCTGCCGAATCGAACAGCCCAGAAAACCCAAAGCTTCAACCAGATACACTTCAAAATATTCGGCTTGTGAGACTTGCCGCTCTTGGTATATGATATAGGCCAGTTTGATGCGGCGAAGATCCTTCAGCATTTCCTGAATTGTCTACAAGCTGTTGATTGAAGAGTTTCGTTCAGGATTTCAGGCCAGCTCATTGGGAGTGTCAGGATTTCTGTGTCTGTAGAGGGAGGTTATAACTCTGGGGCAATCAGACTGCCCTTTGTTTTTTATGATGCAGTACCTGCCGCTTCGTACCAGAAAGTCTCGGTCGGGTTGGGTATATTAATAGTCTCAGCAAATAGGCTAGTATACATCCCAAAATCTCGGACCGGTTGGCTGTATAACCAACCGGTTCCTTATTTCTTGAGGGTCGCCGCGAGGTGAGAACCCGAAAGAAGTTTCGCCACGTTTTCTGCCGAGTCGAACAGTCCCGGGAAGCCCAAGGCTTCGGCCAGATCCCGATCACGCTTGACAACGTTCAACAAGCGAGGCTTGCCGCTCTTGGTGTAGGCGAGTTTGATCCGGCGAAGATCCTTCAGCATTTCCTGAATCGTCCACAAGCTGTTGATTGAAGAGGTTCGTTCAGGGTTCCTGGCCAACTCATTCGGAATAGTGCCGTTCATCTTGGTGCGCAAGTAAGTCAGAATACTCAGACCAACGAAGGTCGTCATCAGAAGGCCGTCCAGTGCAGCACTGGAATGAACGCGGGTGCTCGTGAGCAGGTGCTGGAACATGAGCTTGAACGCCACCTCCACCTCATTTCGCTGCCGATACTTTGTCAGAGCGTCCATCAGCGTGATGTCGACGTTGCCCACCAGACCGAAGTAGCCCAGACAGTAGCACTCATAACTGACCCTCTCTTCGTCCAGAAGCAAATTGCCGTTGGGGGTCGCAACAAAAAAGTCCAGATTCTTTCTGTCTGCCTGAGACAACACGCTGTTTTTCTTCCGAGGCCAACCCTTTTGGAAAGCCTCCAGCCTGTCCAGCAATTCATCCGTTTCCGTCATCTCCTTGCTCGGGCTTCTGAAAACGTAGGAGTGTATGTTCATGCGATGCCCATCACAGGAGACGGCCGTCTTGCTTTTCACACCATAACAACGCTGCTGCCTCAGATAGGTTTTCTGATCATAGAATTCGCAGTTTTTCTGATCGATGACGTCCTTGACGAGCTTCATCGACGTCTTTGCTCCGATCAGGAACCTGTAGCCGTCCCGATCCAGATTGACGAACTCCTCCTGATTCGGATAACCGCGATCCATGAGAATCAGAGGCGACTTCTCGGAAATCCCGATGTCCGTCCACATCTTGCGGAGATCGTCCAGTGTACTGATGTCGGAAATGTTGCCTGCGTAGGCTCGATAACAAATCGGGCTGCCGTTTTTGACGTTTATCACCAGCGAAACGTTGATTTGAGGGCCATACGAACCATCTTTTTTCTTGCCGACGGCCGCAAGACTGATATTTTCAGAATTGCAATCAACTCGAGTTCCATCAAGGGCAAGTATTTCCCCATCCTCCAGATGGGTGGCGCAAGCCTTTGCCATCTTGAGAGACAGCGTCTGCTCATTGCCGATGCGCTGAAAGAATTCCGATGCACGCGGAGAACTCAGGCAGCCGTAACCGATGAATTTCTGTTGGGTCGACTCCTTGTCGGCGAGGTAGGTTTTATCGGTCGTGATGGCGGAATGCATGGCCAGATTGATGCAGGCCATGGTCAGCTCAGGATTGTTGTCGAGGACCGTACCGACATTCTTCAGCATGCCGTTCGCATTCAGGATGGAAGCACAAAGCGCCGTTGCGCCAACGGAAAGCTGCTGATCGCAATCGAGTTCAGGGTCCAGAGACACGCTCGGAGCGATCGTCTCGACCTTGTTTGCATTGAGCTTTTCGAGTGCGCGATGGCGCATGACGGGGCTCTTCCAGCGCTCGACCGGGCGATGATCGAAGTCAGGTTCATTCTGGACGTAGTACAGGTTCGGCAGAAACTCCTTTCCATCAGGCGACAGAGTGCCGATGTAGTCTCGCTCCTGCTTGCGCTTCCCGTCTTCACGGAAGCAATAGGGAAAGTAAACATACCAGGTGCCCTGACGGAACTGGTACTGCGCATGGGCAGGCAACCCTTTAATTTCATCCTTGTTGGGACGTTCCTGCTTGTCGGTTTTGGTGTCCTGATCGACCATTTTTTTGGAATTTCCGTGACTATAGAATATTGTACAGTCTATCGGGATAAAAATCAACCCCGAGAATACCCGGGGTTTGCTTGTGCCACAAGGAGATCGGCCGTTTTCCTACGTCGTCTACAGCTCCAAAACCCGAGATTTTGGGTTAAAAGTCAAGGCCGCGTTCCACGGACTTCCGAAATGAACCAGAAATAAGGAACCGGTTGGTTATACAGCCAACCGGTCCGAGATTTTGGGTTATATATTTAAAAAACTCATCACTCAAAAATCCGATCAATCCAAACTGCCTTATCTTTAACAAATGAGGCTCTCAAATGATCTCCGTCACGATAGAAAAGCATATTACATTTACCATCTTGACAGACTCCAGGCTCAGCCTCGATAAACGTAACCAAACCAGACAATTCTGAGCGCACCCTTTCATTACCCTCCTTCCAATGTTTCAAAGAAGGGTATGGCACCTCAAAGTGATCCTTTCTATCCCATTCTTTAGTTAACCTGTTAAGATTAGCCAACGCCGTATATGAATCTTTACTCCACGGGTAGTCCAACAAAACAAAAAATTGCTTTTCAGGATACCGACTTATCAAGTCTTTAATATTCCTAATACCCATTTCAAACCCACCTTCTGCTAACTCATGTAACCCGCCATTTGAATCAGGGATCATGTATTCACCTCGTTGATGTAGATATCGCCCCCATATTCCTCCGAACACAATCTTTTTTATGTGAGGATTATCCATCAAACGTTCGTACTCCGCAACTACGAGTTCACACTTACCGTTATTTTTCAAGGCCTTAACTTTTGGAACAGCAAAACACCCTAAACATGTAATTACGCCTGTTTGAATACCGCTTTCCTCAGAAAGTTTTTTAATCCTAGGAACATATTGCGCCGCATGAGAATCTCCAACAAAAAGAATTTCGGGATTCCCTTCCGGTAGGGTGGTAGCTAACTTAACGTCATCCACGACCATGGAGTATAAGGGGATTCCCGTCGGGTCAGTCATATCGATAATATTTCCCAACTCAACAGCAATTGTCCTCTTAGGGAACCCCTCACTTCGCTTAATAACCTGCCCCAAAATAAGACAAATCACAATTCCAATACACAATGCATAAACGAACTTATTCCCACCAAACCTAGCCCTCCTAGCTGGAGTCTCGATGAAGTAATAAATAAGCGCAGCAACAGGAAATGACAATAATAAAACTAGTAGAGTCATTCCCTCACTGTGTACAGGCATCACAATTGAAAGATAAGAAAGTAATGGCCAATGCCAAAGATATAAAGAGTAGCTAATCAATCCAACAAAGGTCATGAATCTCCATGAAAGAACTGTTCTGTTTATAAAGGCATCCTCATGCGCAATAATTAAAAGGCAAGCACCTATGACAGGAAGAAGAGACATTGGACCTGGTGCTCTGAAAGCTTCATCATAAAATCCTATCGACAAAAGTATCATCGCAAACCCAACAGTAGACATTCCATCCCGAAGCCTACTGCTTATGTTTCCAAAATTAAATCCCCTACACTTCTCTTCATAAGCAACACAAATTCCAAGTCCCAACTCCCAGAACCTTGTTAGAGGAAAATAAAAGTTGACTGTCGGATCTTTAACTAACATGCAGCCAACTAAAGAAGACAGGGTAATGCCTCCAACAAGCCATCCAAGATAGCGAACAGAATGGCTGAGGCGCCATCCTCCCCATACTAAGATAGGGAAAAGGATGTAAAACTGTTCTTCAATAGCTAGGCTCCATAAATGAAGAAGAGGTTTAGTAATAGCCGCTCCATCAAAATAACCCGCCTCCCCCATCAATCTAAAATTCTGGTAGAAAAAAGCACTGGAATAGATATGCCTTCCAAGGCCTTCAAATTCTTTGGCAGATAAAAAGAAGCTCCCCACAACAGCAACGAATACCAATAATAAAATTAAGTTGGGGAAAATTCTACGTATGCGCCTAATATAAAAATCAGAATACGAAAAAGAATTCGCCAAAACATCACGAAAAATAATACCAGAGATGAGATACCCCGATATTACGAAGAAGACATCAACACCGTAGAATCCACCAGGGAATATTTCAGGAAACGCATGGAACAGCAGCACAGGAAGAACTGCGACAGCCCGCAACCCCGTGATATCATTGCGCCAAATTTTATTGCTCGACACAGCTAAAATATTAGTCATAGCTTTCTAATTATTCAAAACTCACCTGAAACTTGTTCCCATAAAGTTTTCTATAAACGGAGATATTAATGCGAGTTGTAAACTTTCGCCACCGCTGCATAGCCGTGAAAGGGGAACCATAACCACCATCTTCCTTTCTGTGACCAATCGTCGATTCTATAACAAAATCAGGGCGGACTACATAAGGATTCACCATCCATCCAGCATACTTTCGTCCAATTGGATAATTTAAAGAAAACAGTACCTCATCTACAGGAGCCTCCAGTTGACGCGTTGCTTCAAGTGCCAATCGTGCGACATCGCGATGTATGAAATAAGCTACAGCACCTATATGATGCGGCTTAATAATCCTTACTACCTCAAACCGATTGTTTATTTTATGCTTATTCTTATCGATTAAAACTTGATCTCCTGACTCTCCACTGTGAGAAAGTTGGCACAGTTTCACCGTTTCAGGGATCCACTTTTCATTATCCAGAAATGACGCAGCTCCATTTGAAAAAATACAATCATCCTCCAATACTAAAGCCCACTCCTCAGCACTCTCGACAAGCATCTTCCAACACTTCCGATGACTCAAACAACAACCAACCTCCGTTCTTGTCAATTCACGGAAAAACAACTGTCGCTTCCATTTAGGAATTACCAACTGCTTTATCTCCGCCTCACTCAATAATCTCCCGTCGACTGCTTGAACTCTTGAAAATCTCAATCCGAAATTCATTAGCGAGTCAGATATTCTTTTCAATCTCTCCTTTGATCGATCAAGATTAATTACTAATCTCAGCATACTTCTCCACTTTAAAGTTTTTTGATCAAAATTTTCCCTGGCTATTAATCAACAGATAGTACTTTGCATATTTCATGAACGTGTAGTACGCGTGGTGAACTGCAAACATCACCCCCATGCGCCCATCCAGAAAGCCCTTGTTGAAAAAATAGACCTTAATGAAAGCCCAGGTCGGCTTGATGAAAACGCCCGTGAAAAAGCCCGTCTTCCTTCCTTTCTCAACCTGCTGAACAGCAAGATATTCGGTATAGACGTCAAGCTTTCGGATTGTCGCGCTCCAGTTTTCATATGGATGATGGAGCAAAGTCCCCTGCAGTTTTTTGTGAGGAAACGGACTCGACAACTTTTCGTGCACACGACCCTCAACCTTCAGTCCCTCCTTCGGGAACAGCCGAAGCACGCAATCGCTCCTCATCGATCCGTGAGTAATGTCGTAATGTGGAAAACTGTTTTCACGCTTGAGAAGATACGCTGCCTTCTCTCCGCCTTGCAGAACATGCTTGATCTGCTCAGCGAGCTCATCCGACACAAACTCATCAGAATCAATGAACAGAACCCATTTGCATCCGCACTGCTCGATCCCGAAACGACGCTGAGCCGCAAAGTCGCCGTTCATGGCATGTTTGACCACCTTCGCACCACAGCGAGCGGATATTTCAGCTGTTTCATCCGTGCTGAAGTCGTCAATGACGATCAGCTCGTCGGCAAACTTCAGGGATTGAAGGCATCTCTCCAGCAGAGCTGAACTGTTTCTGGTCAGAACAACAGCCGACAAGGTTGCATCAGGATTCATGTCCACCTCCGCGCAGCATTTCCTGCGCAACAGCACGCGTATTGTCGGAAATCGAGATGCCTGCCAGCATGCGGGCCACCTCCTCCACGCGCTCCCGTGCCGTCAGAACGCGCAGACTGCTTCGAGTGGTCTCGCCCGTAAACTGTTTCTCCACGCGCCAGTGATTGTCACCGCACGCAGCCACCTGAGGCAGATGCGTCACACAGAGGACCTGACGGCTTTCGCCGAGTCTGTGCAGAAGCTGTCCCACCACCTCGGCGGTTGCGCCGCCAATGCCGCTGTCGACCTCGTCGAAAATGAGCGTGGGGACCGGCATGGCGGCCGCCGTGATCACGGCAATGGCAAGGCTGATACGGGCAAGCTCGCCGCCGGAAGCGACCTTGATCAGGGGCCGAGTCTGAACGCCTGCGTGGCCGGCAATGAGAAACTCGCAATGCTCCGACCCCGATGCACTAGGTGGCTGATTCACAAGCGCGATCTCCAGACGGGCCCCCTTCATCGCCAGACGCTGCATCTGAGCCGTCACGGCCTCGCCCAGCGCCAGCGCGCCGTGTCTGCGCGCTTCAGACAGCCTTGCCGCCGCAACGTCATAAGAACCGCGCGCCGATGCCTCCGCCTTTCGCAGAGCCTCGACGTCCTTGGCGCCCGTCAGCGCCTTGAGTTCCGACCGGCTTTTTTCGAGCAGCTCGTGCAGGCTTTCTGGCTCCGTCCTGAACTTACGGGCAAGCTCGTAGTAGTGGGAGACGCGGCGATCAACCTCGGCAAAGCGTTCGCCGTCCAGATCGGCACGGTCGAGATAACGGGCGGCGTCACGTGCCGCCTCCTCAATGAGGTCCATGCCCGTCGAGAGCGTTTCAGCAACTGAAGCAAGCTTGGCATCGTAGCGGCTTAGCGAAGAGAGCTTTGCGTGTGCCGAGGAAAGCATGGCGGAAGCGGACTCTCCATCCTCCGTCAGGGTTCCGAGCACCTCGTTCAAACCCTCGGCAATCGCAACGCCGTGCGAAAGGCGCCTGTGGTCCTCATTTAGGGACTCCCATTCGCCGCCTCTTGGCGACAGCGCCTCCAGATCCTCGATCATCCAGGCGAGGCGCTCGGCCTTTTCCGCAATCGCATCGGCGTTGGCAGTCGCGTCATCAAGAGCGCGCCGGGCCTTCTGCCAGACGTTGAAGGCCTCTCTGACGGCAGAGAGTTCCACGAACGTACCTGCATGATCGTCCAGAAGCTTGAGCTGATAGGCGGGCTTCAGAAGCGACTGATGCGCATGCTGCCCATGTACGTCAATGAGCGTTTCGCCGAGTTCCCTCAGCTGGGAAGCCGCCACCGAGACGCCGTTCACCCAGGCGCGGGAGCGTCCCTTGACGTCGACCGTCCTGCGGATCATCAGCATGTCGTCGCCCGTTTCAAGCTCGTTGGCCGCAAGCCATTTTCGGGCGCTCTCAGGTGGCTGAAACTCCGCCACGATGTTCGTGCGCTCAGCACCCTCACGGACGACGCCGGCATCCGCCCGACCACCAAGAATCAGCTGCAGGGCGTCGATGAGAATGGACTTGCCGGCGCCGGTTTCACCCGTCAGGACTGTAAAGCCCCGCCGGACATCCAGACTCAGGGACTCGACGATCACAAAGTCTCTAAGACTCAAGGCAGTCAGCATGAAGGCGTATCTCCGGAAGCAGTATTGAAGGAGCTACTCTATCAGCTTCCCGAGGAATTCGTGCGCCTCTTCACGCTCGTGGGCATGAAGTTCCACTTGAGCTTGCGGCGCAGCAGATCGAAGTAGTCGTATCCCGCAGGATGAAGCATCGTCATGGTCATCTCGGTCGGACGGATCTTGAGTACGTCGCCGGGCTGCACGTCGAAGAACTCCTGCATGTCGCAGTAGGCGACTGCATCTCGCGCGTTCGTGAGCTCGATGTCGATCGCCACGTTTGCTGGGAGCACGATGGGGCGGTTCGAGAGCGTGTGCGGCGCGACGGGCACGAGGCACAGCCCCTGAAGAGACGGATGCAGGATCGGACCGCCTGCGGCGAGCGAATAGGCCGTGGACCCCGTCGAAGTCGAGCAGATGATGCCGTCGGCCGACTGGCTCGACATCTGCTGCCCGTTCACGTAGATCACGAACTCGACCATGCCGCCTGCACGGCCGTGGCTGATGCCGACGTCGTTGACGGCAATGCCCGAGAAGATCGACTTGCCCTTGCGCACGACCTCGCACGCGAGCATGCGGCGCACGTCGCGCGTGTAGCGTCCCGCTAGCACCTGTGGCAGAATCGTCTCCATGTCCTCAAGCACGATGTCCGTGATGAAGCCGAGACGCCCCGCGTTGACACCGATGATCGGAATGTCGAAGCCCGCCAGATCACGAGCAACGCCCAACATCGTACCGTCGCCGCCGAGCACGATCGCAAGGTCGCACATGGCGCCGAGTTCGGCCCTCGGATGACCGGGACGGTTGCTCCGTCCCTTCAGCGATGCGGCGCTGCGCTCGCAGAGGAAGACCTCCGCGCCGCAGGCCTCGATCACCTTGATCAGCGCCTGAAGCGGCACGACCATGATCTCGGTCGGCTTGACGAAGACCGCGACTTTCTTGAATGCAGATGTCATGGGCATGGGAATGCGTAAATTGGGACCACAATCAGAAGCACTATAACCCTGCATGTGATCAAAAATAAAGCACAAAAAGCGGGAACCGACTCTGGATCGATCCCCGCTCAGGTGCACTGTCAATAAACTGCGCTTACTTTTCCACTTCGATCATCGCGGCGCCCATGGCATGGAAGCCCGCATCGACGTAGACGACGTCGCCCGTCAGACCGCTTGCGAGGTCGGACAGCAGGAAGGCGGCCGTGTTGCCGACTTCCTCCGTCGTCACAGTGCGGCCGAGCGGCGCTGCCTGCTCCATCACGTGCAGAAGCTTGCCGAAGTCCTGAATGCCGGAAGCGGCAAGCGTCTTGATGGGACCTGCGGAGATGGCGTTCGCGCGAATGCCCTCCCTGCCGAGGCTGGCGGCCAGATAGCGGGTGCTCGACTCGAGCGCCGCCTTGGCAAGGCCCATCGTGTTGTAGTTGGGAACGACGCGCTCGCTGCCGAGGTAGGTCAGCGTGAGGACGGATGCCTGACGACCCTTCATGAGCGGCAGGAAGGCCTTGGCCATCGCAGGATAGGAGTAGGCCGAGATGTCCATGGCGATCTTGAAGGACTCGCGGGAGAGGCCCTCGAGGAAGTCGCCCGCGATGGCCTCGCGCGGCGCAAAGCCGATCGAGTGCACGAAGCCGTCAAGGCCGCCCCAGGCCTTGCCGAGTTCTTCAACGACCGCAGCGATGTCCTCGTCGCTGCCGACATCCATGCGATAGACGAGCTTGCTGTCAAAGTCAGCGGCCAGCCCCTCGATGCGCTCGCGATAGCGTTCGTTGGCATAGGTGAAGGCGAGCTCGGCGCCCTCGCGGCGGCAGGCCTTGGCAATGCCGTACGCAATCGAGCGGTTGGAGATCACGCCAGTGATCAGAAGCTTCTTGCCGTTCAGAAATCCCATAATCAGTCTCACTTCTTCAGGGCCGTCCGCTCCTCAAGAGGGACGGACGACGGGGTTCAAGCATCGTTTCCGGCACGTTTGCCTAGCCGGAACGGGAGTGCGGTTATTGTAGGGACTTTCGAGCGGCTCGAAAAGAACCGCGCCCTCCCCTGCGTTGGGTAGGCCGTTCGGTCCTCGCCTACGGCAGTCTGATGCGCTGTCCGACGCTCAACCTGTTGGAACGAAGGCCGTTGAGATCCTTCAGGATCCGCACCGAAGTTCCGAAGCGGCTCGCTATGCTCGAAAGCGTGTCGCCCGACTTCACGCGATAGACCGTGTCCTGAGCCTGAGCAGAACCTGCGGGCTGAGAATCAGCTCTGGAGGGCTGGGTTTTCGCAGTTGCGGGAATGACGAGCTTCTGCCCCGCGCGAAGCGAGGAGCCCGAAAGCCCGTTCACGGCCTTGAGGGCATTGACGGAGACGCCGAAGCGGCCCGCGATTTCATAGAGCGTGTCGCCGGACTTCACCCGATAAAGTCCGGCCTCGGGCGACTCGTCGGCGCGGCTCGGCTGCACTGCAGGCGCCTTGGGCTCGGAACCCGTTGGAATCTCAAGCCTCTGCCCCACCCGGAGTGCATTGCCCGTCAGGCGGTTGGCACGCTTGAGGCGAACCACGGACACGTCGTAGTGATCGGCGATTTCGGAGAGAGTGTCACCCTTTCGCACGGTGTGCACGCGGACATCGGACTCCTCAACCGATGCCACGGTCGGGATGCGCAGGCGCTGGCCCGCCCTGATGGTGTTGCCGCTGATGCGGTTTGTGGCTCTAAGGATGGCCGTCGACACCCCGTACCGGCGCGAGATGGATCCGAGCGTCTCGCCTGCCTTCACGGCATGAATGACATGCTTGGCACCACTGTCCGTGCTCACGGTGCGGATCGGCGCACGCTCGACGTTGGGCACCGTCAGGATCAGGCGCTGGCCAACGCGCAGGTTCTGCGAACGCAGGCGGTTGGCCTGAACGATGGACTTCTTCGTGATGTGCCAGCGACGAGCGATGCCCGAGAGCGTGTCTCCCTTTCGCACGCGGTAGGTCACGCGACGCCAGGTGGTGAGAGGCGACAGGCGGAGCTTTGCATCGGCTGTCTCGGCCGCAATGTCCGTCTGATCATCTGCGTTCGCCCTCACAAGAAGCGTGGAGTTGGCGAGCACGCGACGGCCCTTCGGAATACCGTTCACATCCCGAAGCTCGTCCTCGGTCATCCCTGCAGCTTCGGCGACTGAGGCAAGCGTCTCGCCCTCCTGCAACTTGTAGGTCGTCCAACGCGAGAGCGGCTGGCCACCGTCCATCCAGCTTGCAAGATTGTCGATGAACTCGTCGACCTTGTCGGCAGGAAGCAGCATCACGTTGTTGTGCGAGGCCACGATCACGGGCAGCTTGAAACTGGGATTGAGCTGGCGGAACTCCTTGAGCGGCATTCCCGCAAGCTCGGCGGCCGTTTCGGTGTCAATGTCGCGCGGCTTCGTCACCGTGACGAAGAAGGGCTCGTTGCCCACGTCGGGCAACTTCACGCCGTACTTCGAGGGATCGGTCACAATGCGCTTGATGGCCTCGAGCTTGGGTACATAGTTGGCCGTTTCATTGGGCATGCGGAGATGCTGGTAGTCGGCAGGGCGCTTCCTCGCCTGCTGGCGGCGAATGGCACGCTGCACGCTTCCCTCGCCCCAATTGTAGGCGGCGAGCGCCAGATGCCAGTCACTGAACATACCGTAAAGATATTCGAAGTAGTCGAGCGCTGCGCGCGTGCTCTCAAGCACGTCGCGCCTGTCGTCGCGCCAGAGATTCTGCTCCAGGGAGTAGTGCGTGCCCGTCGCAGGCATGAACTGCCAGAGGCCTGCAGCCTTGGCGCGCGAAAGCGCCTCGGGCTGGAATGCGCTTTCCACGAACGGCAGGAGCGCAAGCTCCGTGGGCATGCCACGATTCTCGACCTCCTCAAGAATGTGATAGAGGTAGCGCCCCGAGCGCTCGAACATGCGGTTCAAATAGTCAGGCTTGCGGCGGTAGTACTCGAGCCACCGATCGACCTTGTCGTTCTCAAGGGCAGGCATGGCATAGCCTCGACGGATGCGGTCCCAGACGTCAACAGGAGGACCGAGTGCCTCAACCGTGCCGACAGGCTCGTCCGAAGCCGCCTGCGCAACGGTCGCAGCCTCGTCGGCCGCAGGCACGCCTGCAGCCGCAGCCGCCTTCGGAATGCCCGCTGCGGGCTCGAAAAGCAGAAAGGTGAATCCGAGACTAAGAAGGGGCAGCGTTTTCAGCAGAAACGGACGAATCTGAAGCGGTCTGATCATGGCGCAAAAAAAAATGGGCAGGAGCGTGTCTTGCATCGACAATTAGTCGATTTTATCAATCGTATTGAATTTACAATGCCGGAGCGCCTCTTCAGGCACAATGAGATACACATTCACGCAGAGATGCGCCCGATCCGCACAGCAGCCATGAACAGCTTTTCCTTTGCCGACTTTCTGAAGACGCCGCAGGGCGAGACCCTGCATGCGTGGGAGTCCTCCCAGTACGACGAGTTTTCGGCCGACGCCTTCGGCAGAGAGGCCCTGCAGGTCGGCGCACCTCAGCTCGACACGCTGAGAGCGAACGGCATCACTTCGCAGTGGCTCACGAGTGAAAGCTACGACGAACTCGACAACAGGCTTCTTCGTCCCACCCTGCAAACCGTGCAGGCCGAAAGCGGATGGCTGCCCTTTCCCACCGAATCGCTTGATCTGGTGACGCTTCCTCATGCGCTTGACTTCGCGCCCTCCGCACACCAGACACTTCGCGAAGCGGCTCGCGTGCTAGTGCCCGAAGGCAGGCTTATCCTGACGGTCTTCAATCCCCTGAGCCTCTGGTGGATGCGCCAGAAGGCCGTCGGCGCAGGCCTGAGGCCCTACCTGCCGACACACACCTCACCCGTTCCGCTCTACCGCCTCAAGGACTGGCTCACGCTTCTGGGATTCGAAATCGACCGTGGGCGCTTCGGCGTCTATTCACCGAGCTGCCATAGCCTCAGGAACTTCGAACGCTGGAAATGGCTTGACAAGGCGGGTGACCGCTGGGCGCCGCACTGCGCCAACCTGATCGTGCTCTGCGCCGTCAAGCGCCTGCCAGGCATGAAGCTCGTCGGACGTCTGCCGATGAAGAGTCCGCTCGACATCCTGACGGCGGGCTCGCCGCTCCCCGTTCCCAAGGAGGCCAGACGGCAGACGGCAGGCGGGACACGGCAACTGACGGTACACTGTCTGCTTTCTCAACCGTTCCGCAACATCCTCACATGGCACAGCAAACCGAAAAGACACTGGAAATCTGGACCGACGGCGCCTGCAAGTGCAACCCCGGCATCGGAGGCTGGGGCGCCTACATGGTCTGGGGCGCGCATACCCGGGAAATGTACGGCGGCAGCAAGCTCACGACCAACAACCAGATGGAACTCACGGCCGTCATCTCGGCGCTCTCGGCTCTGCGCCGCAAGTGCCCAATCATCATCCACACCGACAGTTCCTACGTGAAGGACGGCATCACGAAGTGGATCCACGGCTGGAAGCGCAACGGCTGGCGAACCGCCGACAAGAAGCCCGTCAAGAATGCGGAGCTCTGGCAGCAGCTTGACGAACTTACCTCGCAGTTCGACATCGAATGGCGCTGGGTGAAGGGACACGCGGGCGACCCGGGCAACGAAAAGGCGGACGAGCTTGCGAACATGGGCTGCGAAGTCGCGGCCGGCACGCGCCCCGCTCCGAGCTATTGAGCGCCCGCATACCACATTTGCGGTATTCCTTCTCCAGCCACTCTTGCAAAACCCAGACAAATCCGTATAATTCAAATTCTCGACGCGCGGTTAGCTCAGCGGTAGAGCACTGCCTTCACACGGCAGGGGTCACTGGTTCGAAACCAGTATCGCGCACCAGAATTCCAAAGCCCTTGAAAACGACGTTTTCAAGGGCTTTTTCGCATTCTGGTCCAGCAAGCGCAAAAAGCGGCCCCTCTCAGGAAGGTCCGCTCAAGGCCTGCGCACCAACGGATGCTGCGTCAGCCCGCGCTTTTCTTGCGGCAGTCCGCGCAAAGTCCGTAGAGCACCATCGTATGGTCGCTGAGCTCGTACCCATAGCGCTTGGCGACGGCGGCCTGCTCCTTCTCAATGGAGGGAGCAACAAACTCCACCACCTTTCCGCACTGCAGGCAGACGAGATGGTCATGATGCCCGCCGTCCTCAAGCTCGTACGTGGCCCGATCCGTGTCAAAATGGTGTCTGACGATGAGACCCGCCTGCTCGAACTGGGCGAGAACGCGGTAGACGGTCGCAAGACCGATGTCCACTCCTGTGCTCACCAGCTCCTTGTAAAGGTCTTCGGCGGAGATGTGACGGCGTTCACCGTTCTTTTCCTCGGCACGCTTTTGAAAGAGCTCAAGAATCCTGAGCCTGGCCGCCGTGGCCTTGAGGCCGGCGTTCTTCAGTTCCGAGGTTTGGTTTCCAGACGTATCGTTCACGTTAGTCCGTCCCTTCAAAAGTTCATTTACCCGTTATCATACGAGGTTGGTGTAACTTCTGCACACCGCAACACCGCTCACTGGATTTTTTATGCTTGCCAACAGATTCTCTCTTGCTGCTCTGGGGATGACTGCAGCGCTGGTCCTGACCGGCTGCAATACGGTTTCCGAAGCTTGGGACAGCCCCCGCAGCGTCGTCCCTGAATTCCTGCAGCCCTATCGTGCCGACGTTCATCAGGGCAACCTGATCACGAGTGAAATGGTTCTGCAGCTTGAAAAGGGCATGACCCAGCCGCAGGTGCAGTTCCTCCTTGGCATTCCGCTTCTGCGCGACCAGTTCCACCCCTACCGTTGGGACTACATCTACTATCTGCTTCGCGGCAACGACGACCGCCAGTTGCGCAAGCTCACCGTCTGGTTCAATGAAGACGGCCGCGTGGACCACTGGACATCCGACCCGATGCCCGACGAGGAGCAGGCCGACCAGATGATCCTCGGCACGACGGATACGTTCGAGCCCCGCGCCCCTCAGGTTGATCCCGGCGTCGCCGCCCAGCACTGATCCGTTTTCACGAGGAGCATCATCATGAATCCTCAGATTGAACGCCTGCAGGCCCTCGTGGCGCAGCTCATTGCGCGCCTCGAGCACGAAAGATCGGAAAGCAGGCGTCTGGCCTCCCAACTCGCCTCCCGCGAGGCCGAGCTCGCCCAGACGAAGCACCGCCTTGAAGACATGCGGCGCAAGGTCGAGGCGCTCTTCAGCGCCTCCCGCAGCGGCGATCCGCGGCTCTGAAGGAGAACGTCATGCCTGAAGTAACCGTCAACATCTACAGCCGCTCCTACCGCCTTGCCGTCAGCACGGGCGAGGAGGCCCTCATCCAGCGCTGCGCCGACATCGTCGACAAGCAGATGAAGGCCATCCGGGAGGGGGGAAAGGTGATCAATCAGGATCAGATCGCCGTGCTCGCGGCGCTTGAAGTCGCTTACGAGGCCAACAAGAACGTCCAGAAGAACTCCACGGACGCCCAGCGTTCCGCAGCGGAAAAGGACGCCGAGATTGCCCGTCTCAAGGCCCGCATAGCGGAACTTGAGTCCCGTCCCGCTCCCGTTGCGGCACCCCTGCAGGCCTCGGGGCCGGACGCGGAGACCACGGAGGCAATCGAGCGCCTCTGCCGCCAGTGCGAGCAGGCCATCTACGCAAACATGAGCCGCGGCGCCGTCCTCTGACACCCGCTTATCAAATTGCAACGACCTCCCACGCTGCAGCTCAAATCCGCTACAATGAATTCAACCCTGTAGCGGTGAGCACCGGGCTCCAATGTTCCTAGAACCAATGCTAAACCCATTAGGTTGGCAGACTCGAGAGCCGATAGTGTGCAGGACACGCGTTGTCCTGCCCGTTCCGCTCCGGAGCCGACCGCCCTGAACTTCCGGTTCAGGTAACGTAGTCCAGCCCCGCTGCAGGTCCCTTTTTTTTCACGGGCAGTCCTTCTCGAAGGGACTGCCCGTTTTGTTAGGCAGATCCCCCATGAACAACACGACCGTTACGGAAGACCTCCTGCGCACCGCCAGTCGCTTCTGGCTCATGAAAAGCGAACCCGGCGAGTGCTCCATCGACGACGCGCTCGCCGCTCCCGGCCGCAGGGTCTCCTGGTTCGGCATCCGAAACTATCAGGCCAGGAACTTCATGCGCGACGACATGACGATCGGCGACGCTGTGCTCTTCTACCACTCGAGCTGTGCCAAGCCTGGCATTGCGGGCATCGCCAGAATTGCCTCGGACGTCTACCCTGACGAGCTGCAGTTCGATCCTGAAAGCGAGTACTACGACCCCAAGAGCACGAAGGAGAATCCCCGCTGGCTCACGCTTGATGTCGAAGCCCTCTTCAAGTGCACCGTCGTCGAAATCGGACGTCTTCGGGAAGAGCCCGAGCTGGCGGGCATGCGAGTGCTTCAGAAGGGCAATCGCCTCTCGATCACGCCCGTCGAGAAGGAGGAATTTGCCTTCATCGTCAGAAACCTTCTTTAGCCTGAAGGCATCCTGCTCGAACTGAGCATCTCGAGAGATCACGAAGAATCGCCGCAAGTTGTTCACGCTGATTGGCGCACCCGTCCCATTCGTTGGAGCTCGATCACCAGAATTATCGTGAACGTGACATTCACAGTCCCTCCTGTGGCAATCCTGTAGCAAGCCGCCCGTATTCCAATGGAATCCGGGCGGCTGCTTCGTTTTCAGACATGGAGGATGCTGGTGCCCGTTCAGGCCCTGTTCCTTCTTCCCGCCCACACCATCACGGTAATGCCGAGGACGATGAGCGGGAGCGTGAGCCACTGTCCTCTGGAAAGGTCCAGCGCCTGCAGTCCCAAGAAAGCATCAGGCTCTCGGAACCATTCGACCACAAAGCGCGCCACGCCGTAGCCTGCACAGAAAAGCCCCGACACAAAGCCTGCAGCCCTCGGTCTGGAGGAGGCCCACCAGAGCAGGATGAAAAGCAGAAGCCCCTCTCCGAGGGCTTCGTAGAGCTGCGAGGGGTGACGCGGCACGCCGTCGCCCGCCTGAGGGAAGATCATCGCCCATGGAAGCGATGCATCAGCGGGACGCCCCCAGAGCTCTCCGTTGATGAAGTTGCCGATGCGCCCAAGCATGAGGCCGAGCGGCGCGAGCGGTGCAACGAAGTCCGAAATCGTCCAGAACGAAATTCCATGCAGACGGCCGTAGAGAATCATGACGGCAATGACGCCGAGAAGACCGCCGTGAGCGCTCATGCCTCCCTCCCAGACATGCAGGATCTGCATGGGATGCGACAGGTAGAACTCAGGCTGATAGAAAAGGCAGTAGCCGAGGCGGCCGCCCAGAATGACGCCGAAGATGCCGTAGAAAAGCAGGTTCTCCAGATCCTCGCCCGAAATCCCGCGCCACGGTTCGGAACTTCTGCGCCTGCCGAGAAGCCAGAAGCAGAAGAAGCCCGCCAGATACATGAGGCCGTACCAGCGTACGGCAAGCGGTCCTAGGCTGAAGGCAACGGGATCGAACTGAGGATGAATGAGCATGGGCGTTTGTTTGGCGAAATGTTGTGAAGGGCATCCGCTTGGGGATAAGCAGGTATTATGAAGTCTTCAGAACCTTTTGGCTTAGGCCTTTTCAGCAAAATGACCGCACCCCTGCTTTCGGGCGTCGACGCCGCCCGCCATCTCGAGCTTCTGCGCACGGCCCGCCCGCTCGTTCACTGCCTCACGAACGAAGTCGTGCAGGAAATCACCGCCAACGTCCTGCTCGCCGCAGGCGCCTCGCCGGCCATGGTGGTCGCCGAGGAGGAGGCAGGCTTCTTCGCGGGCATTGCAGGAGGCGTCCTGATCAACATCGGCACGCCCTACCCATCACGTCTGCGCGCCATGCATGCCTCGGCTGATGCCGCACGTGCCGCAGGCCGCCCCTGGGTGCTCGATCCCGTCGCCGCTGGCGGCATTCCCTGGCGCGACGGCATCATCCGCGAATTCGTCGAGAAGCAGCCGACGGTCATTCGCGGCAACGCCAGCGAAATCCTCGCTCTTGCGGGCGAAAAGTCCGGCGGCAAGGGCGTCGACAGCACGGACTCGTCCGACGCAGCCGTCGAGGGTGCCATGCGACTCGCCGGCAGTTCGGGCTCGATCGTCGTCGTCACGGGCGAAACGGACTACGTCACTGACGGCGTCCGTACGCTACGCGTGACGGGGGGCGACCCCATGGCCACGCTCGTCGTCGGCACGGGCTGCTCGCTCTCAGCGCTTGTCGCCGCCTTCTGTGCCGTCTCCGATGACCGCCTGACCGCCTCGGCCACAGCCTGTGCTCTGGCGAAGAAGGCCGCCGAAGCAGCCCGCCGAAGGTCCGAAGGCCCCGGCAGCTTCCACAACGCCTACCTCGACGGGCTCCATCTAATCAAGCCCGCCGACTTCACATCCGCCGAATGAGGTCCGTCATGTCCGACAACTACAGGGTTCTTCGCGCTCTTCGTCTTTATCTGGTGCTTGATCCCGGTCTCTGCGGCGGCTCCGAGGGCTTGGTCCGCACGGCGCAAGCGGCTGCCGCGGCAGGCGTCACGGCCGTGCAGCTCAGGGCTCCCGACTGGAAGAAGCGCCTTTATGCCGAATGCGGCAGGGAGCTCCTCAAGGCGCTCGCCCCGTACGACGTGCCGCTCTTCATCAACGACCACGCGGACGTCGCCGTCGCCATCGGCGCTCACGGCGTGCATGTCGGCCAGTCGGATCTCTCGCCTGAAGACTGCCATCGCCTGATGACGCCCGGCATGATGCTCGGGCTTTCGGTCTCCAACGTGTCGGAATGCCTCGGCGTGGATCCTGCGCTCGTCGACTACATCGGCATCGGTCCCTACAGGGCTACGCCCACCAAGAAGGATGCGGCTGCCGAAATCGGTCTTTCGGGCCTGACGGACATCGTCAGCCGTGCGCCCTGTCCCTCGGTCGCCATCGGCGGCATCAAGGCTGCCGACGTCGGCAGCGTCATGCAGTCGGGCGTCGACGGCGTCGCCGTCGTCTCCGCCATCTGCGGTACGCCCGACATCCCCGCCTCCGTCAAGGCGCTTCTCGACGCCATGCCGTCCTGACCTTTCCCCACGTCCGCCGATCCTCGAGACGTGGCATGATGACTGCAGAAGCGGGCCCTTTTTCGGAGCGTTCCTCCGGGGCCCGCACTGTCCCTTGCCTAAGCAGTTCCGACCATGTCCGACTCCACCCCAAAATTCGTTCACCTCTCCGAAAGCGATGCCCGCGACGTCCTTTTTGCCGAAATGCTCGAGAAAAGGGCGGGAGGCGACGGACGCTGGAGTGCCGGAACCCGGGATGCGGCCACGCGCGACGCCAAAAGGCTCGCGGGCGAGGGGGTATGCGCAAGAGACTTTCTCCCCCTGAGAGCCAGGCTTGTGGCCGCCCGCCTGCACGAGGATCCCGCCAATGCGTTCGGGACAACGTCGTTTCGCCGCGCAAGCCTCGCGCTGACCGTCATTCTCGGTCTTGCCGCCCTGATGAGCGGAATGCTCACCGACCACCTCGCCACCGAGGGTGCAAGGATCAACCTTCTCTCGCCGCCTCTCCTTCTTCTCATCGTCTGGAACCTTGCGGTCTACCTGCTGATCATTCTCAAGCCCCTGATGCCGAGCGGCATCTCCCGACGGCCTCTGTCCGTCAGGGAGTTCCTCTCCAGAAGCCTTCTGAAGGCCGCAGGCTCCTCCGCCGTCTCCGTTGAAGCAGGAACTGCGCTGTTCCTGCCCCAATGCCGCTGGCTTGTCGCCCGCGCCCTGCACATTGCAGCCATCCTGTTCGCCTCAGGCCTTCTCGCAGGCATGGCCGTACGCGGCATCGGCACCGCCTACCACGTCGGCTGGGAAAGCACCTGGCTCGCCGACAACCCCGAGGCCGTCCACACCGTCCTTAATACGATTTACGGTCATCTTCCTTTCTGCCCGCCAGTGCCCGACGTCAGCGCGGTCGCCGCGCTCGCCTTCGACGCGCAGACCGCCTCCGCAGTCGACGCCGCACCATGGCTTCTGCGCCTAATGTGCCTGCTTGCACTCGCAATCATTCTTCCCCGCCTGTTGCTCGTCCTGAAGTGCACCGTCGGGCTCGCAGCAAGCCGTCGTCGCGTCCGCATCGACCTTGAGTCTCCCTACTACCGTTCCATTCTCTCGGTATCCGACGCTCCCGCTGTCAGAACCACCGTCATCGTCGACAGCACGGATTCGGTCGACGGCCTTCCCGCACGCTGGCATGACTTCAAGGCAAAGCTCAAGACTGCCGAGCCCGGCTCAGGAGACGTCGACCTGCTGGCCGACAGTGCCTGGGACGGCACAACGAGTGAAGTTCTCGCCGCCATCAAACCCGCGATCATCCACCGCCTGCTTCTTGCCTTCGACCCGTCCTCCACTCCAGAAGTGGAGGTGCACGGGGCCATGATGGATGCGGCAGCCTCTTGGTGCACCTCGAAGCAGAGTCCCGCCCCTGTCGTCGTGCTTGATCTTTCACGCATCAACAGGCGCTTCGGCAGGGAAAGCCCCGCCGCAGGCAGTCGCACGGCCCTCTGGCAGACCTTTGCCGCAGAGCGGGGCCTCAGAACGCTGGCCACCGACATGAGCATTCCTGAAGACGTCGACCGAATCTGCACGCTCCTTTCAGGTCAGGTGCGATAATTCAGGAACAGTCCGAAAACGCGCAGAAGAAAACATGTCCGATCACGATCAGTTCCGCATTCACCTCAGCCTCGTGAGCCACACCAACATCGGCAAGACCACGCTTGCCCGCACCCTGCTGATGCGGGACGTGGGCGAGGTCGCCGACCGCGCCCACGTGACGGAGACGACAGACGACTACGTGCTCGCCCGCGATTCGGCAGGCTGCGAGCTTGTTCTCTGGGACACCCCGGGATTCGGCAACTCCGTCGCGCTCGCCAAGCGCCTTGCAGGTCGAAGCAACCCGATCGGATGGTTCCTCTCCGAAATCTGGGACCGCATGACAAACAAGGCCTTCTGGCTCAACCAGAGGGCCATCAAGCACGTGCGCGACATCTCCAGCGTCGTGCTCTACCTCGTCAACGCCTCGGACCTGCCCAAGACAGCCCCATACATCACGGCGGAGATGCAGATCCTATCCTGGATAGACAAACCCGTCATCGTGCTGCTCAACCAAATGGGCAAGCCCAGAACGCATGCTGAGGAACAGGCAGACGTCGCCGCTTGGAGAGAGGCCATGGCTCCGTACCCCTTCGTGAAGGACATCCTTCCAATGGACGCCTTCGCCCGCTGCTGGGTGCAGGAAACGGCGCTGTTCGATTCGATCGGCAGGGCGCTGCCCGCTCAGATGCACTCGACGTTCGACACGCTTCGGGACATCTGGACACGCAGCCGCCGCGCCCTCTACCTCTCCTCCGTCGACGCCATGGCCCGCCACATGTGGCGTCTGCTTCAAGCCCACGAACTCGTCCCGACTCCCACGCTCAAGGACCATCTGCGCTCCTTCGGCTCACAGATCGGCCTCATCAAGACGCGCAACGAGGCGCTTGAGGACGCCCAGACCGCACTCTCGGCCATGGCCGCCGACAGCCTGTGCTCGCTCACGGACAAGCTCATCGGAATCAACGGTCTCACGGGAAGCGGCGTTTCTCGCGAAATCCTGCGCCGCATGAAGACCGACTGGCAGATGGCCTCGCACAGCATCTCCCCCGGCCCCGCCGCCGCTGTCGGCGCTAGCGTGGGCGTAGCGGGCGGCGCTGCAGCGGGAGCCGCAGCCGACATGGCGAGCGCAGGACTCTAGATCGGAAGAGCACACGTCTGAACT
>ERZ809407.116-NODE-116-length-85253-cov-18.613406_pt1 | contig 85253 bp, 64 predicted proteins | sample MGYA00520792_ERZ809407 | MGnify/ENA primary metagenome ERZ809407 (study PRJEB31576, sample SAMEA3212665) | Homo sapiens | biome: human-gut; feature: human gut; material: fecal | place: Sweden | collected 2012 ...
AAAAAAAAATGCGTACCTTTGCACTTGGACTATTAGCCTTTAGTTCCATCTGTCACAGTTAGACGTGTTCTTTCATGACTTTGGGCGAGGCAGCCTACGCCGTGCTGAGTATGGCGGAGTCACATAATGACAAAGCAGTACAAAGCGGGTATTGGGTGGGAAAAGTAGTGCAAACCGAATGCAAAATCGCCAAGCTGGCTTGAGCATTTTGCTGAGGTGCCGCCTACTTTATGTAAAATAGTCCAGACATAATGAAGGCGTTTACTCGACGCTGTGTTTGAGACTTCCTGTAATCTAGCAAGTCACAGAATCATAGTCTTGAACAAAGCAACGGTAGATGTCCCGGGTGTGACAACATCACTCCTGTGGAGACCTTGTAAGCACGAATTGCACCTTTTCGGGTGCAATAAGATTGTTTATATAGGTCTCCCAAAAGTAGTGCAAACCGAATGCAGAACCGCCCAAATTGGCTTGAGTGTTTTGCTGAGGTTTCGCCTACTTTATGCAATGGAGCGATTATTCATATCGGCGTGGGCTCTGACGTTGTCTGTTCATCTATGATAGGCAATTGCTAGAGCCTCAGGAAGTGGGACGGACAACAGGACGATTTCACGCTCTTTTTATGTCCTTAACTGAGTTCTGTCTAGAGCAAAGTAAGGTCACCGATATGAAATTCGATGATAACGCATCAATAGATGATAACACCCATGGAGGCGGTGAAATCCCTCCCTGCACCGGGCTTACCCCCGATGCCTTCCCCGAAGTTCAAGAGCCAGTTTTGGCGGAGAACTCACAAACAGGGGTGTCCACCAGAAATGCCCTGTCGGGAACCTACGACAAACCGAGTGGAGAGACAAAGTCTGCTTTGGCTATCCCGAGGTGCGAAGAAGGAAGAGCCAACGGCTCAACTGACGGCTCAACTCCCCTTACAACCATTATGAGGAAGCCGAAGGAAGTTCCCCATTGGTATGCTCTCCGTGTAACCTACGGACGCGAAAAGAGGGCATACGATTATTTGGTTGGAAAGCATGTAGAGGCATACTATCCGACAATCAAGACCGTCAAGGAAGTTGACGGCAAGCGAAAGACCGTTGAAGAGTCTCGTCTTCCCAATATTTTCTTTGCACGTGGAACAGAAGAAGAGATACAGTCATTTGTTTACGACAATATAAACCTCCCTTACTTACGATTTTACTATAAACACACTCACACAGGTGCGCGCATTATGAAGACTCCTCTGATTGTTCCAGACAATCAGATAAAGAGTCTTCAAATTATTTGTGAGAAAGAGGAATCTGACACCTTAGTTTTGCAAGAAGAAGTAACGAAGTTCAAACAAGGCGAGAAGGTAAAAATCATCGAGGGTGATTTTGCCGGAGTAACTGGTATAGTAGCACGTTATCATGGACAACAAAGAGTGGGTTTGGTTATAGATGGTTTATTGACAGCTGTAACAGCATACATTCCGACAGCTTTTCTGCAAGCCATCGACTGACCATCTTTACCAGGAGGTCTCGCTTTGACCATGATATTATTAAGTTTAAGTGAAATAAATCCAAATATCACCTGTTGAGGATGTTTGTTAAAAAATAGTGTATGAGCGTTTCATGGATTGTTGATTGTCTGTCAATCTTCGCGTTATGTATTTTGATTATCGGAGTGGCCATACCACGTGTCCAGTTGTTGGCCTACCGCAAGAAACTGCTAGACAAACCCGCCAAAAGAAAGGTGCACAAAGCCCCCACCCCTCGTCTGGGCGGCACCACCTTCCTGCCGGCACTGCTGTTGTCGTTCACCACTGTGGTGGCGGTGAATATAGTGACAAGACAAGGCGAACTGCTTGCCGAACTCGCATCAGAGTCCCTGCCATTGGCCAGTGTCTTCTGCGCCCTGATACTATCGTATATCCTTGGTGCCGTTGACGATATCAGAGGAGTGGGCTACCATGTCAAGTTCATCGCCCAGTCCATAAGTGTACTGATTATCATTTTCAGTGGTGTGGAACTGTCAGGCCTCCACACCCTGTTGCTGCTTGCATCATGGCCTCAGTGGACGGTTGTCCCCCTCACCGCGCTTGCCATGGTATTCATCATCAATGCCATCAACCTCATCGACGGCATCGATGGCCTGGCCTCCGGTCTGTGCATCGTATCCTTTGTCTGCTACGGCATCGCCTTTGTATTTTGCAGTCAAAACATCTACGCCCTGTTGTCGTTTGCCTTTGTCGGAGTGCTCATCCCGTTCTTCTATTACAATGTGTTCGGCACACAACGGAAAAGGAAGATTTTCATGGGAGACACGGGCAGCCTCACCTTAGGAATGATGCTCTGCTTCCTCAACATCAAACTCACCCAGATGCCACAAGACTCCCTGCCCCACATCAACAAGTACCTGCTGGCCGCCTTGCCGCTGATGATACCGTGTTTCGATGTGGTGAGGGTGTTTGCCTACCGTCTGCTCCATGGCAACAACCCATTCCTGCCCGACAACAACCATATCCACCACCGCCTGATGAGGACAGGACTCAGTGTACGCACTACTATGATCACCCTCATCCTGTCATCGACCCTGCTCACCTTGACCAATGTGATGCTGTGCAACGATTTGGGGGTCATGTTGCTGCTGGTAGCCGACATCACCCTCTGGATAGTGGTCAACATCATCATCGACCTGTTGCTGAAACGCAAAGAAAAAAGAACTAACAACTCATTGATTGAAAAACAATAGATGAAAAAAAGAGAAATTATATTGAATTGGCGTCATGCCATGGTATGGATAGCGGGAGCATTGCTGTATTCATGCTCCACTCCTAAAGACATTGCCTACTTCCAAAATGCCATGCAACTCCAGGGCATGGCACTCCAGGCAGAACATAAGTTCCGTCTGCGCCCCGAAGACAAAATCAGCATTGTGGTGAACAGCAGCAACCCCATGCTCGAACAGCAGTTCACCCTCACTTCGCGGGGCAACAGCAACAACATCCTCGGTGCCGAAACGTCGCCCGCCACAGTCAGCAGCAGCGGGTCGGGAGGCTCAATCATCGCCTACACCGTGGACGAACAGGGCACCATCGACTTTCCCGTGCTGGGCAAGATACGCGTAGAGGGCAAGACACGCGAGGAGGTGGCAGCCTATATCAAGGAACGCCTCATCGCCCGCGAATTGGTGAGTGAACCCATCGTCACCGTAGAATATGTCAACATGAGCGTCAATGTGCTTGGCGAAGTGTCCAGTCCCGGTAATGTGCCCATCACCAAAGACCACTTCACCGTCATCGACGCCCTGGCCAAGTCGGGCGACCTGACCATCAACGGCAACCGCCGTGCCATCATGGTGAGCCGCAACAACAATGGGGTGAACGAGGTGCATCAGATTGACCTTACCGACATGCAGAAGACAATGCTTTCAGGCGGCTACTATCTGCAGCAGAACGACCTGGTGTATGTCACCCCCAACGACAAGCGCAAGCGCGACTCCACCAATACAGGCAACATATTCCACACGCCCTATATCTGGATGTCAATCATCTCTATGCTCGCCTCATTAATCGCAATATTCAAATAACAAGATACCAATGAACAGCAATACATCTTTTAACAAACAGATAGAAGAGTTCCTGTCGTTGCAGGATTTTTGGATATTATGCCGCAGCCATTCCAGTTGGTTTGGCCTCTCCCTCGCCATGTTTCTGCTGGTGGCCATCTATTATCTGTCCATCACGCCCGATGTTTACACCTGTGAGGCTTCAGTACTGGTAAAAGAGGAGACCACCCAAGGCATCGTGGCCCAGAGCTCAAACGGCAACAACTTCAACAACATGGCGCTGACACAGCAGCAGACCAATGTGCCCAACGTGCTCCGCCAATACAAATCGCTTGCCCTGCTCACCGATGTGGCCTACCGTCTCGATACCATCAGGACAAAGAGCGAGGCCAAAAGAGTGGCACAGACCCTACAAGGTGGACTAACCACGACACTCGACGATGAGAAGTCAACCATCATCAACCTGAAATACACCGACACTTCACCCAGGCGTGCAGAGCGGGTGCTCAACACCATCATAGAGGTCTATAACGAACGGTGGATCAACGAGAAAAAACAGATGGCAAGAAACACGGCAAGTTTCATCGATGAGCGTCTCGTGGTGATAGAGAATTCGCTAAACCAGGTGGATGACAGCATCTCCACCTTCAAGACACGCCACCATATCACCAACCTCGAACAGGCCAGCGGCCTCTACCTGCAGCAGCAGAAGGAGTCGGAGACGGAGATACTTCAGCTCACCAACCAACTGTACATGGCACAATACATCCTTGATGTGCTGAAAGACAACAAGTCGCACTACAAGCTGCTGCCGGAACACACAGGTTTGACCAGCAGCGAGGCAGGCCAGCAGATAGCCCAATACAACACCTTGCTGCTGAAACTGAAGAACAATCTAGAAGGCACCTCCACCCAGAACCCCATCATCATGCGCCAGGAGGAAGAATTGGGAGAGATACGCCAGAACATCATCGCCACCATCTCCAACTACATCAAGACCATTCAGATACAGATAGGCTCGATGCAGGGCTACAATGCCGATGTTAAGGAGAAGGTGACATCCAACCCCGACCAGGCCAAGAAACTGCTGTCGGTGGAGCGCGACCAGAAGGTGATGGAGAGCCTCTACCTCTACCTGCTACAGAAGAAAGAGGAGAACGAAATCAGCATGACCTATACCCCGGCACCCACGCAGGTGGTTGACATGCCCCACGGCAGCCCGTTTCCCACCTACCCCAACAAGAAGAGCGTACTACTTGCTGCCATACTCATAGGTTTGCTCTTGCCCGCAGTCATCATCTTTGTCAGGGAAAGCCTCAACACCACGGTGCGCGGCAAACTCGACATCGAGAGCCGCACCCAGATACCTATTGTCGGCGAGTTGCCCTTGATTGACAACGGCAAGAAACGTGTGGAGTTGAACGGCTTCCATTTCAAGAAAAATAAAAGGAGCAGGTGTATGCTTCCACCCCTGTTGGTGCAGCAAGACAGCCAGAACGCCATCAACGAAGCATTCCGCATATTGCGCTCCAACATTGAGTTCATGTCCGACACGCCCAAGCACAAGAATGTGTATCTTGTCACCTCAATGTTTGCCGGTTCGGGCAAGTCGTTCATCACCATGAACCTGGCTTTGGCATTGGCCATCAAAGGGCGCAGGGTATTAGTCATCGACGGCGACATGCGCCGTGCCACCGCCACACACACCTTCGGCAACAGAGAGGTTGGTCTGGCAAACTATCTCGGAGAGAAGGTAGAGCATGTAGAGGAGGTCATCTACCAGCACGACGAACACCCCTCGCTGTATATCCTTCCTGTGGGCACCACCCCTCCCAACCCCACCGAACTGCTGTCAAGCCCGCGTATGCCCCTGCTGCTTGAACAGGTGCGCCCACAGTTCGATTTCATCCTCATCGACTGTCCGATGACAGAAACATTGGCCGATGCCAACATCGTCGAGCACCATGTCGACCGCACACTGTATGTGGTCAGGGCAGGCCTGTTCCAGTGTCGATCGGTGTATCAGCTCGATGCCCAAGTGCAGAACGGTAAATACAAGAATCTCTCCATTGTGCTCAACGCCATCAAGCCGGTGAGCCAATACGGTTACAAATACGGCTATTATTACAACTACAAATATTGACAAGGCGTGTAATCAACAACTAAAGTCTTTATGTGATGAAACAACATTATTTCTTCATATTCAGTTGCATCTGCATGATGCTGGCCACATCCAGCCTCAACATGCGTGCCGATGATGTCCTGTCGGGAACCTCCCATACAGGCATTGACAATCTCAACTTCCAGTTGTATGTAGGAATCAACAAGTCGGCCAACGAAAATCTGCCCATGTCTGAATTTTCATCCTATCCATGGTCCGGCGGCGTGTTCATCGGCATGGGCCAAGAGTTCAATGCCCTTTGGGGATGGCGCACCACCTTGAGATACAACTATAACAAGAGCCGCAACGTGCAGCAATGTGAAAACCCCGACACCTGGGGCTGGCAGAGCCTTGGCCTGTTTGCCGATGCCACCTTCGACATTACCGATGCGCTGATAAGCCCCAAACGCCGTGGAGCCAGACTGAATGTCAAGGCATTTGCCGGTGTGGGAGCATCCTACGCCTTCGGCTATCCCAAAGACATTCCCCTCTCCTATTCGGCCTCCTATTCAACAGAGAGCAAGGTGGTGCCTGCAGCAAGGGCTGGCTTCGACATCACCTATCGGCTCAACGATAAATGGAAACTGGGCATGGAACTGAGCCACACCATTTTTACCGACCGCTTTAATGGTGTGAAGACAGGCTCGCCTTTAGACATGCGTTCCAACATGAAGATAGGTGTCACCTATGTCCTGGGCAAAAAGGCCCCAAAGCCAGAGAGAACAGGCACCGACATCATCTACGACACTCGTCTGCACGCTGTACCCACCCTGCCATTCAGAATTCCAAACAGCGAAGAAACCAAGCATCGCATTGTAGAGGGAAGGGCATTCCTCGATTACCCCATCAACGAAACCTTCATCGATTCCAAATACCGCCGCAACCCCGAGGAGCTGCAACGGCTGCGCAAGACAATAGAGCATGCGCTCTTCGACAAGACTATCCGTGTGCAACGTGTCACTTTCCACGGTTATGCCTCTCCAGAGAGTCCTTACAGCAACAACACCCGCTTAGCCAAGGGGCGCACCCAGGCGCTCAAACAGTATGTCTGCAAGCGCTACGGCATCCGAGAGTCGGTGGTAGAGACTGCCTATACGCCTGAAGACTGGGTCAACCTGCGCACCTTTATCGACACCCATGGCGAGAGCCGCCGTACCAAGGACAACATCTGGTATGAACATCAGTCAATAGTGGAGACACCCGAAATGCCACAATATGTGATCGATCACCGTGACGAACTGCTGCGGGTGATTGACCTCAACATGGACCTCGACGAAAAGGAGCAGTTGCTCAAGCAGGTGGGCGGTGGCGAACCTTACCGCTGGCTGCTGCAATATGTCTATCCCGGTCTTCGCCACACCGACTATACCATAGAATATGAGGTCAAGCACTATCCCGTAAAGGAAGCGTGCCGCCTGATATACACCCATCCTGAGGCTTTGAGTATAGAGGAAATGTATCGAGTGGCACAGAGCTACGGCGAGGGAACTGATGGATGGTTGGATGCGCTGCTGATAGCTGCCCGCCAGTATCCCGACGATGCCACAGCCAATCTCAATGCGGCATGTGGCTGTGTGAAAACGCGCCGCCTCACCGATGCCAAGAATTATCTCAAGAAGGCAGGCAACTTGCCCGAGGCTGCCTATTTGGCAGATATCATCCGTGCCATGGAGGGCAAGGTGAAATGGAAAATGGAAAATGACAAAGTAATCATAACTGAAAACAGATGAAGACGATGGACATAATAAAAGGATGTATTGCCCTGGCTGTCACTGCTCTGACCTTCGTGGGCTGTAGCAACGACAAGGACATTTCGGCAGTGGAACACACCCAAAACGCCTTTGAAGAACTGCTGGGTGGAGACTACAATACAATGCAATGGTGGCAAACTGCCGTGAAACTGAAGGTGGAGGCCAAGGCCGATGAGCCTACAGACATATACGCCTATTTTGTGGAAGGAGACAGGGGCACCATGCTTGATTACCAGTTTGTAAACAAAGACACCACCTTTTATATGACTGTGCCTCAGTCGAGCAACACGAGAGTGGTGCTGATGGCCAAAGAAGAGAAGCAAATGGTTACACAAGATGTGATTCTTACTGGTGCTCCAGAACAGACGGTGGCACTTGACGTTAATCAGTTGAAAGACAACACCCGCAGCACATCTCGCGCCACACGTGCCGGACAGTCGCTCTATGGCACAGACATCCTGAGGAACATCGGCTATACGGAGGTGAACCGCGAAGGCATCGACATTGTCACCCAGTACACCACAGAAGGAATGGACATCGAGAAGCGTGGACTCAACGGCAACTATGAGCTGATATCCCAAGGGCCTTTCAAGATCACGATGTTCTATGGATTCACCGGATGTAATTCTTCTCGAATTCTTGGCTATTACCGCCATTCTCCCGGCACCTACCAGGATCTGGAATTGGTGGACATGGTAGACACACATGCCTACGACTATATCAATGGCGAAGCCAAACTGCAATATCAGTTAGACGGAATAGACACATGGTATGACAGTAATTTCGACTACCGCGACGGCTATACGGCCCCCTTCACCACGATGGCCGACCGTTTGGGCGACGATGCCTATAACATACAGCATGTAATGAACAAATACGGCAACCGGATGACCAAGGCTCGCGGACTGACATGGGAAATCAATGTAAAACCAGGCGACCGCATCGGCTTCTATCTGAAGATGGAGGGACGGCAGAACAGTGCACAGCGCGAGCTTGACGTGAAGAGGGGCCTGCCCTCCGGCAGACTGCCCAACCCCATGTACGAGACCAACTGGTCGGCCAAGGTGCTCAACACCGACGGAAAGCACAGGAGTGTGCTGATACAGGACCATGGCTATACCATCATGGGCATGGAGGATGAAGGAGCTAACAGCGACTTCGACTGCAACGACGTGCTCTTTGGCCTTCATGCCGATATGGAGAGCGAGATGCCCCTCATCACCGTCCCCGACATTGATGTGCTGCTGCCATCGGTGGAAAAACAGGTATGGACCATTGCCTACGAGGATGTGTGGCGCGACAACGACTTCGATTTCAACGATGCCGTGATTAGGATTCAGCCAGATGATGAGAACGAGACATGCGGCATCACCCTTATGGCCGTTGGCTCTTCAGAAAAAATGTACCTGCATTACGATGGTCCTGACGGCGACCAGAACCTGGGAGAAATTCATGAACTGTTTAGACAAAAGCGTACGACCAAGGTGAACACCACTACGGCTTACGCCACAGTGACTTTCGTAGAGCTGGACAAGGTAAAATGGTTGCGCAACTATACCGTTTCAGACGATGCCAAGAGATTCTACATCGAGGTGCAGCGCGGCACCTGCGAGGACTGCGGCGACCTGCTCACCCTACCCTACGAACCGGGCGTAATGCCACAAGCCATCCTTGTGGCAGGCAACTGGCACTGGCCCATGGAGGGCGTGCATATCACCACAGCCTACAACAAATTCTCGCCTTGGGCAATAGACATGAGCAACCTGAGATATTGGAACTGGCACACCGCTCCCCAACCCAACACCACCGTTGCCTATGAATAGGAGGCGACGTGACCCACGTCACAATATTGAAGATGATGCATCTTGCATCACCACAAAGAAGCAATGAGTAAAGAATCGAGAACCCACAAATCGCTGCTGAATGCCAAGGTAAACCTGCTGTTCTATTTCCTGGCGCTCATCGTTTCCTTCTTCTCCCGGAAGGTTTTTCTCGACCATCTGGGGGCAGACTTTATCGGCCTTACGGGCACATTAGGTAATATCTTAGGCTTCCTAAACTTAGCCGAATTGGGCGTGGGAGCCTCGGTGAGCTATGCACTCTATCAGCCCATTGCCAAGGGCAACAGGGAGGAAATCAGCAGGATAGTCTCTGTCTTCGGTTGCCTTTACCGTTATATCGGCGGTTTTGTGCTGGTGGCAGGCATCATCGTCAGTGCCTTCTTCCCCCTCATGTTCCAACACACCATCTTCGAGTTGGGCATCATCTATTTCGCCTTCTTCTCGCTGCTCACCTCCTCGCTCATCGGCTATTTCATCAACTACCGCTCCATACTGCTCTATGCCGACCAGAAGAACTATGTAGTGACGGCCTATTTCCAGACAGCCATACTCATCAAAACATTGGTGCAGATGGGTTTGGTCTGTTACACAACCAACCTCTACCTGTGGGTGTCTATCGAACTATTATATAGCTTCATCCATGCCTCCATTCTGAACTGGAAAATTCGACAGACCTATCCTTGGCTCACAGCATCCGCCGCAGTGGGAAACAGGGTGCGCAGCCAGTATCCCGAGATTGTGCAGAAGACCAAGCAGGTGTTCGTACACAAGATAAAGGATTTCCTTCTCCTGCAGAGCGACCAGATAATGATTTTTGCCTTTGTGTCGCTTAAGATGGTAGCCTATTATGGCAACTACACCTTGGTCGTCGGGCGCATCACCATGCTCTTCACCACCATGATGGGCGGCATTGTGGCGGGCGTAGGCAATCTCATTGCCGAGGGCGACAAGGAAAAAATACAGCGTGTGTTTGGCGAGATGCTGTTCACGCATTATGTCATTGCGGGCATCGTAGTATTTGCCATATATCAGGGCATCCAGCCATTCATTTATCTATGGTTAGGACAAGAATACCTGCTCAGCCATCCCATCCTCATCCTGCTGCTGGTCAATGCGTTCATCATGCTTTCCCGCGGTGCCGTGGATACCTTCAACACAGCCTGTGGCAACTATCACGACACCTGGTCGGCATGGGTGGAGGGCATCATCAACATCAGCGTCACCATCTTTTCGTGCATCCAGTGGGGGTTGGCAGGGGTATTGATTGGAAAGATAGCCAGTTTAGTGCCCATCATCGTGATATGGAAACCCCTGTTTCTTTATCGCACCAGTTTCAAACGTTCTATATGGCACTATTGGAAAACAGTTGGTCTTACATGGCTCGGCTTTGCCATTGCCTTTGGCATAGCGTCTTACAGCTCACGCCTCCTCCCATTCGACCCCTATCACGACTTTATGCAATGGACAAGCTATTGCGTGTCACTCACAGCCATCTTTGTCCTGCTATATGTCATCACCCTGTTTCTGTTCACGCAAGGAGCAAAAGACATGACACATCGGGTAATCAACACCATGCTGAAGAACAACCGAATGTCCTAAATGGTGAGATTTCCGACTTCAATGAGAAACAAGTTATAAGGGGACGTAGTTTCCACAATATTTGGCAGAATAATCACCCCATCATATCAAGAAATCAATATCCCATCATGAAACTTTCTATCATCACCGTCAACCTCAACAACCTTGAGGGACTGAAGAAAACATACGAGAGCGTGGTCAGCCAGACCTTCACCGACTACGAATGGCTCGTCATTGACGGCGGCTCCACCGATGGCAGCCGTGAGTTCATCGAACAGCATCAAGACAAGTTTGCCTATTGGTGCTCAGAGCCGGACAAAGGGATATACAATGCAATGAACAAAGGCATTGTCAAAGCTAAGGGTGAGTATCTGAACTTCATGAACTCCGGGGATTGTTTTGCCAGTGTAGAGACATTGGCGGGAGTGTTTGAAAAAGAAAGGACAGTAGACATACTATATGGGTATTCGTGCATAGGGAGCCTTAAAAAAAGGATTGTTCATCCAACTACAATGAAGTATAAACTGCAATGGCATGACCTGTACTATGGGTCGTTACCTCACCAGAGTTCATTTATAAAAAGGGAACGATTTTTTGATGTTGGTTTATATGATGAAACATGTAGAATTGTTTCAGATTGGAAATGGTTTGTTTCAGCAATTCTCAATTACAAAGCTACTTATGAATTTATACCATATATCATATCTATCATGCAGGATGCAGGCATCAGTCTATCTGAAAAATGCTCACTTGAATGCCAACAACAGAGGGGTGTTATTTTCCCTAATTATATTACAAATGATGATATCCATGATTTGAGGAAGATTTCTATCATACAATCGTATAAATTATCACGGTTCTTATTTAGAATAGTTATTGTGATAGCATTACGTATTAAAAAATACAAACAAGATAATATATATCAAAGACTATCTACTAAAATTGAACGGTTACAATAATCCTACATGAAAACAAAAGAGGCAGTAGTATCTATTATTGTTCCTGTCTATAAGGTGGAGAAATACATTCGTCAGTGTGTGGACAGCCTGCTTGCGCAGACCTACAGGAATATTGAGGTCATCTTGGTGGATGACGGTTCGCCAGATAATTGCGGTGCGATATGCGATGAGTATGCAGCGAAAGACAGCCGTGTGAAGGTAATTCATCAGCAGAACGGTGGAGTATCGGTTGCACGTCAGACAGGTATTGATCATGCGACAGGCGAGTATTCTATCCATGCTGATCCGGACGATTGGGTGGAACTGAACATGATTGAGGAACTTGTAGCCAAAGCAGTGGCAAATAATGCGGATATGGTGATTTGTGATTTTTATAGAGAATCGAAGTCGGATAGAATCCATGTCTGTCAGAATCCTGGAAACGATTTGTCCGCAAGTGCGGTATTGCGAAAGATACTGTCTCAGCAGTTGCATGGTAGTTGCTGGAACAAGTTGGTAAACCGTAGCCGTATTGAAGGGATAGGCTTTACTCCCGAAGACCTGTGCATCTTGGAAGATGAACTGTACAATATCCGCATTTTGGCAAGAAAAATCAAGGTTTCCTATCTGCCAAAGGCTTTGTATCATTATCGAATTGATAATGAGAATTCTCTTTGTAATACCATTTCTGACAAAAGTTTTAAGTTAAAGGTGAAAGCTGTCAGTGAGATAGAGTCCTTTTGTCTTGCGAACGTCGCTGGAATAGCTTTCTTTGATTTTATTCCAATTAAGCGGAATGTATTATTTGATGCCTTACGAACCAAGAGATATGAAGTTTTGAGGGAGCTCTACCCTGAGCAGAAAGAAGCGATGATAAATAGTGGAACCCCTTATAGATTATTAGCGCCAGTTTCAAGTTGTATCGCATTGGCATTAAGAGGATATCCGGCATTGGCTTACACCCTTTACGACTGGAATATGAGGCTAATTAACTATTTGCAACAAATAAAGAGATTTGTTAAACGCTAAAAGAATACCTGCCTTATGCATGCACCTGTAATCTCCATTTCCATGCCAGCCTATAATGTGGAGAAATATATTGGCGAGGCGATAGAAAGTATCTTGGCACAGTCATTCACAGATTGGGAATTGATTATTGTGGATGACTGTTCCAAAGACAAGACATTGGCTATAGCGAGTGAATATGCGGCAAAGGATTCTCGGATTAGGATTATTAAAAGAAAAGAGAATTCAGGAAGTGCCCGTTTGCCACGTTTTGACGGCATCTTGTCTGCCTGTGGAGAATATATCTGTGCTATAGATTCAGATGATGCTATTGAACCGGAGTATTTGCAAAAGATGATCAATAGACAGCAAGAAACAGGATGTGACATTGTATTAGGCCGGATGCGATTGTGCAATCAGGCACTTCAGGAAGATGGACGTATGATACCAGATGCCCAATATAATATGAGTAAAATCTTCTGTGGAAGGGAGGCTGTAATAGCAACATTGGGAGGATGGCAGATTGCCATGGCTGGCATGTTGGTTGCCTCTAAGCTTAACCATGATTATGTAAAGCAAAACTATGACCCTAAGAGAAACACGATATTTGCAGATGAACTTGATCAACGTAAATTGTTACTTTCAGCTTCTTCTGTAGCTATAAAAGATGCTTCTTATCTCTATCGGCAACAACAAGGAAGTGTGATACATAAAGTGAATTTGCGTAGATTTGATCAACTGATAGATATTGGATATTATCTTGATTTTGTATTCCAAAATTTTACCGATGATCGTGATACAATAAACAAGGTGCTTAAAGAGTGTTTGGAAAAGACATACCGTTGCCAACAGATGTTTCTTGCAAACAAGAAGGTATTTAAGAAGGAAGAACGTAATTATATTAGCAAGTTGATAAAGACAACTTATAAAAGGGTGACTTCTAATGAAATCACTGGCTTGGGATTGAAATATAAACTGCTATCGGTTTCTTATCCTCTGTTTATTGCCACTACATATATTATCAATGCCATTCTATCACTGAAAAAATGAAGCATCCGAGTGTTTCTGTAATTGTTCCTATATATAACGTATCTAAGTACATCGAGCGATGTGTGCGTTCGCTGATGGAGCAGACTTACGCTAACATCGAATACATTTTTGTGGATGATGCCACGCCTGACGACAGTATGGCCGTATTGGAACGTGTGTTGGAGGATTATCCGCAAAGGGGATCCAGCGTAAAAATCTTGCATAACATACAGAATCAAGGATTGGCCAAGAGTCGTTTCATCGGGATGGATGAGGCTATAGGAGACTATGTGCTGCATTGCGACAGCGATGACTGGGTGGAGCATGACATGATTCAAGCGCTGGTTGAGGTGGCGACATTGTATGCTGCTGATATAGCGTGTTGTGAGGCAGTAAAAGAAACATCTTCTGGACAGTATCGCTATAGGTATGCATACGATGAAGAGACGAGGGAAAATGGTTTGCTTGCCTTGAATCTTACTGAGATACATGTGGCTGTATGGAACAAATTGATTCGTCGTACTTTATTCATGGAACATGACATCCGAAACTATGAAGGGATTAATATGGGAGAGGATAGCGCATTGACTATTCGACTGAGGTATTTCAGCCGGAAAACTGTCATCGTGCATAAACCGCTTTACCACTACAATCGAATGAATCAGGAGTCGATGGTGGCACGAATCAATGAAAACGGTATCCAACAAGGAATCCGAGTGGCACGATATATTGAGGAGTTCTTTACATCTGTTGGAGAAGAAAAACGGTATAGAAGGGTTATCAACTACAATAAATTCTACTCCAAACAGCTATACCTGAGAGTAGCCCATGATTTGAAGAAATGGCGTTCCATTTATCCTGAATGCCACAAGGATATATTTCATTACAAAGGCTTAACCCTTATAGGAAAGGTAAAATGGTGGATTTGTGCCTATTTCCCCTATTGGATGTTGTCCCCATTAACCAGAGTAAAGTGTGGCTGACTTGAAACAGCAGGCAATAACATCGGCTTGCGCTATACCATTGAAATTCTAAAAAACTATATTGTAGATCCCTATGTGGAAATTCCTTGTAACTTAAATGATCTTTATAAATATGGATGATTGTATGAATTTAACTTATGTATGTTGTTTTAACAATAAAACCATATTGGAAGAAATGTTGATGCATTCATTTGCCAATATTGATAAAGCATGGAATCGTAATATCTTGCTTATAGACAATACAAAAGGTAGGTATTCTTCTTGTGCAGAAGCATATAATAAAGAACTATTGAATAAATCAATAGGGGATATTCTGGTCTTTATTCACCAAGATATAGCATTTGAAAATCGAGAGTTTGAAAAGCGTATAGTTCAGGAATTAACTGATAATCCAAATCAAATTTTAGGATTTGCAGGAATGACTGAGCAAGGAATTGTAGTCTCTAATTTACGCTATCTTAGTACGAAGAAATACATAACAAAAAGGCAGATTGTCGAAAAAACAGAATGCATTGCTGTTGATGAGTGTTGTTTTGCTATGACAGCAGATCTTTATAAACAACTGAAATTTGATGAACAAGTTTGTTTTCATTGGCATCTTTATGCCACAGAAATTTGCTACAATGCACATAAACAATTCGGAACACGGATTTGTGTTCTTCCTGAGGAAATCTATCACAAAAAGAATGGAAGTGATGGCATGTACACTGATATGTATTATTTACGTACTTTATGGAGACTGGCTGATAAATATAGAGCTGATTTAGAGGAAATAAGGACGCCTTGTTATATTGTAAGTACGCATCCAATAAAGTTTTTTCTGAAAATTTTTCGCACATTTATACGAAATCATATTTTGAAGTGATGTCGACGATTTCTGTTATAGTACTTAATTATAATTCCAGTGCCGACTGCTACAAGTGTGTGGCTGATCTGCAACGGCAGGAGGGTGTGGAGCTGGAAATCATCATCGTTGACAACTGTTCACGGAAAGAGGATGCCTCGGCTGTAGAGCAATTGGCTGCTGAGCAGGGTTGTACCTTTATTGCGGCTAAAGAGAATAGAGGCTACAATGCGGGCAACAATATCGGTTTGCGCTATGCCGCAGAAAAAGGATATGAGTATGCGCTGATTGCCAATCCCGATATGGAGTTTCCGCAGCGGGATTATGTGAGGCGACTGATTGAGGAGATGGAGGCAAGGAAAGAGGTGGCTGTCGCAGCTACAGACATCACATCACCGAAATTAGTACATCAAAATCCGATGATGCCTGATCCAAAGGATTGGCAAAGTAGTTTCAACTGGGTAAAAGTCATTTTGAAACGTTCTACTAAGGAGACTCCCGATTTCATAGGGGATTTTAAAACCTCGCATGTATGTAAAAAAGTGAGTGGTTGTTGCCTGATGGTACGCATGGACTTCATTAAACGCATCGGCTTTTTCGATGAGCAGGTCTTCCTTTATTGTGAAGAAGCCATTCTCTCTAAGCAGGTGGAACAGGCTGGATTAAGGATGTACTATGTAGCCAATTTGCAGGCGGTTCATCGACATGTAAAAAGCACCAAAGGAAATCCTCGAAAGCGTTTCAAGGCGTGGATTTCCTCACGGCTTTATTTTGAGCGTCATTATAACTACCAGGGTTTTTGGAATCATTTCATGAAGACGATAGGTTGGAAAAGCTATCTGGCAGTGTTCTGCACGGGAGATTATGTAAGAAGCATCATGCAAAGAAATAAACAATAAAAATGTGGATTCTACAAAAAATCAAATTTATCTATGAGGACAAGGTGCTGGCCACAATCATGCTGGTACTTTTTAATATCATGTTTGTTCCCATAGAGCAAGGTCCATTTAGTCCAGTGAAGATTACCTTCATGGGGCTCTGTCCGTTGATATTCATTGCCAAGAAGCCAATCGTCACCAAGGCACTCGTTCTGGCTGCAATTTATTGGCTCGTATGTTATACCTTGTCCTTGCTGAAAGGTGAAATGCGATTCTCCACCTTAGGTTTCTTGGGCATGTACTTGATATTGTATATCAATTATTATAGTTTTATTGTAAAAGGCACATTCACGCTGGAGTATTTTACGAAGGTTCTCAAGTATCTGATCATCGCTTACGCAGTGGTGCTGATAGGACAACAGATGTGTGTACTGGTAGGCCTTCGCAACATGCCGTTGCTTAATCTCCAAAATCAGTTCTTCCTATCCATAACGAAACTGCCTTCCTTGACTTTGGAGCCCAGCCATTCGGCACGCATTCTCACATTCACGATGCTCGGCTATCTTAGATGTATGGAAATTATGAAAGGTAAAAGAATCAGCCTCCAAGAATGGTTCAGCCCAGAACAACGTATTGTGACCTTCTCATTTCTTTGGAGCATGCTGATGATGGGAAGCGGAACAGCCTTTGTGGGCATGGGAGTTCTGAGCCTCTACTTCATAACACGTAAAACTGTTATCTATATTATCCCGTTGATAATCGGAATGTTCATGTTGGGGCAGTCAATGGAATTGAAACAAATGGACCGTGCTGTAGCACTGGCAGAAGCTGCATCAACAGGCAGCGCAGAAGAGGCCATGGCTGCCGATGGCAGCGGAGCAACGAGAATAATTCCCGTGATAAACGTCTTCACAAAGACCGATGTCACCCAACTTGAAACTTGGATAGGGAAAAAAAGCATGGAAAAGGACAAACATTGGTGGATGCGAACAGACACAAAGATATATGACCAATATGGTCTGCTGGCCTATCTGATACTGCTGACTTTTGTCTTTTCATGTGCCATTCACCGTTTCTTCAGCCTTGAGTCATTGTTGTTTCTGGCCCTTCTTGGAGCCAATCTGATAAACATCTATTATGCATGGGGGTGCTTGATGATTATGACAGGGGTGAAGTATTTTCAAAATAACTATGTTGATCAATCAGTGTTGATAACAGATCAGAAAAAGGACTATGAAGACTGAAATAACCCTTGCCATCTGCATGTACAATGCGGAGAAATATATCGAAGAGACATTGGCTTGCATCATGGCACAAACGATGCAAGACTTTCACCTGCTGATTGTCAATGATTGCAGCACGGATGGTTCTGTGGAGTGTGTGAAACGATTCTTCAAACAAAATCCTCGTCAGTATGAACTTGTTTCGTTACCTGAGAACAAAGGTTTGTGTGCTGGCCGTCGATTTGTCGAGGAGCATGCAACGACTAAATACCTGCTTTTCGTGGATGCGGATGATTGTCCCTTGCCGACTCTCGTGGAAAAACTCTACCATAAAATAAGTTCGGATAGCGATTTGATGGCAGTAGGTTGCTATCAGTCGTTTATGGATAGTAAGGGTAAGGATTTGACAGGCGGCATCTTCCTTGGTGAAACTTCCAAAGAGGGGTTTTATGAGAAAGCCAAGAAAGAGAAACTTATCTTTATGCAGCCCACAGCTATTTACGATCGAGCGATTGCTTTATCCGTGGGGGGACATCAAATCGAAGGCTTCCCTCTTGGAAAGCCTCGCTATCAAGATTTGTGTGAGGATCTGGATTTCTGGACTCGAATGAGTGATCTATATATTCAGGGAAAGGCTATTGTTGTGGTCCCTGAAGTGCTTTGCCGCTATAGGAAACACGAGAAAGCGCTTTCTGCAAACTCGTTGGGTATGCTGCTGCGTATGCGCCACATCAAGATGAATCTTAAAAGAAGGAGAAAAGGTTTGGATGAATGGTCTTTCATAGATTTTCGTGCGCAACTGTCCACTGAGGAAATGAGAAGGTTGGAAAAAGATGCCTGTGCTGCTGATGCTTTGAGGCGTGCTTATTATCATCTGCGTGCTGGGTATGTCATGGCTGGCGTGAAAGACTTGCTTCTTTCGATAAAAAGTAATCCTCACTATCTCGTTGATAAGGTAAAACATAATTTACTCAGAATGAAATGATGGATAGGGTTGAGTTCTTGAAAAAACTGTTTGATTATCTCAATCAACAGATTCCCTATGCGTTGCTTCGCAACTTCGAGGGTCTGCCTGAACAGAATGACAGTCGTGACATTGATATTGCGATTGCTCATAAGGACTATCTAAGACATCGTTGTAAACTGGTGCGACTGGTGGAGGAGGCAGGATGGAAGATTGTCACCTACCTAAATAGTGACCGCCTTGTGACATGGGTATGCGGGGCAATAAGTAACAGGGGGACTATCGACTTGGTTCAGTTAGATTTCTTTTTCCATACATCCGTTTATGGATTGATGCTTATTGAAAATAATGACCTGTTGGAGCATAGGCTGTTCAATGGGAAAGTCTATCATGTGGATGCTACGTATGAGTTTCTGGACAAATATCTCTATAATCGAGCGGTCGGAGCCAAATATCCTGAGAAATATAGCATCCAACGAGAAAGAGCGGGAAAGATACCTTCAACTATAGAAGGAGTAAGTAGGGCTTTCGGATGCCCGACTGTAGAAGACTGTGATTCGTCAAGCAAGGAGACTTTATTGTCTGGACTTTTAAAGCAAAACCTACGGCGATATGGACTTAAGGTTTTGATTCATTATCTGAGGTTTGAATATTATCATATTCGGAATTACATCTGCTCCAATACAGGCTTTTCCATTGGCTTTACCGGTCCTGACGGGTCTGGTAAAACCACGGTTATTGATTTGCTGATAGAAAACTTTGGGGAGGTGTTCCGCAAGGCACATGTCTATTTTCACTTCCGTCCCATGCTGTTCGGCAATCTGGGTGAAGTGGCACATAGTGCAGGCATAAAGAAAGAGGTGGACAGGAGCTACGAAAAGCCTCATCGTGGAGCGAAAACAGGTATGCTGAGTTCATTGCTTCGGTTGGCTTATTATTCCGTAGATTACCTTTTGGGTTATTTTCTGCGGGTGAAGCCTGTAACCCGCATCACCCGACTTGCCATCTTCGACCGTTATTATACGGATATTATTTGTGACAGCCGTCGCAGCCGCATCTATCTGCCTGTGAAGTTTCTTTACTGGTGGGGCAAATGTTTTATACCCTCGTTGGATTACAACATCCTGCTCACGGCTCGTACAGAAACCATATTGGGAAGAAAGAACGAGCTGAATAGGAAAGGCATTGAGGCGATTAATGCGAGAATAGATTATTTAGCAAGTAAGCCAAGTTTCTATAAAGTGCTGAATGAGGGTACTCCGCAGGAAGCTGTAACAGAAATTCTGCGGATAGTCTTTGAGAAACAACATAAGAAGAATATGGAAAGATTGTCCTTGTAAAATATTAATATATGGCTGTAAAATTTAGTACACAATCCAAAGTAAGGAAAGCATTCTCAAGAATACAGATGATAATCAACGAGTTCTTTGAGAAGGGCCATCACTATTCCTGGAAACTTGCAGTCTATAATACGGCATGGTGGATAGGGAATTATTGTCATCCGCTCGTATGTTTACAATTCTGGGGAAAGAAAAAGATTACAGAATGGATGGACAGTTACATTTTTAATAAACAACTATTGTCATTTCCCGATACGTATAGAAATGTAAACAAGTCGATTGTAGAAAAATATCGTATATGGGTATTCTGGTGGCAGGGTAAGGACCATATGCCGAAACTCGTAAAAGGGTGCTACACTCAACTATGTGCTCACAACAGCAACGTAGTTCTGATAACGAGAAACAATATAATGCAATATTGCCAGATTCCACAATACATATATGAGAAAGTTGAAAACGGCAGTATAAGTTTCACGCATTTCAGCGACATTGTCAGAGTTACGCTTTTGGCAGACCATGGTGGTATATGGTTGGATTCTACTTGCTGGATAACGGGAGAAATACCAGCAGACGTCAAGAGACTACCATTGACAAGCCCTAAGACACTGAATGCTCCAGAGTTCCCTTGGTGGAGCAATTCAAGATGGTGCTCATGGTGTATGGGAACCAACATGAAGAACAATCCTTTGTTTGTTTTCACGAGGGATGTCTTTTATAAATTCTTTGAGAGAAATTCTTGTTTCCCATTTTATCTGTTTCAAGATTATCTCTACGACTACGCCTACCGCAAATTTCCAGAGGTAAAGCAAATGATAGATGACATTCCTGAAAACAATGTCAAGCGGGGACAACTGCACTTCATGCTCAACAAACCGTGGAATCAACAGGAATATGAAGAACTGACCAAAGACAACTGGGTGTTCAAACTTTCCTATAAAACAATATGGAAAGAGAGGTACAATGGACAACCTACTTTCTATGCAAAACTGATGAAAGACAAAACAGCAAAATAACTTGTGTTTTTATCAACACATAGGACATTGCTAAGAAAAATGACTATATTTGCAAGCGTATAACTGACATGGACATGGAAACGAAGCAACTGAAACGGCTACCTGTGGGCATAGAGACTTTTTCTGCCTATTGGCACAATATGAAAACATTGACGTGGAGGTGCGCACACCCACTGGCCGTGTAGATATGGTAATGCGCACGGACAAGGCATTGTATCTCTTTGAACTGAAAATAAACAAGTCGGCAGCTGCTGCCATGAAGCAGATTGACCTCAAGGACTACCCTGCCCGATTTGCCATGTGTGGACTTCCCATCGTCAAGGTGGGCATCAACTTTGATGCAGACAAGCGCACTATCGGCGACTGGAAGATTACATCTTAAACGACACGCAATAAATGAAAATACCTTCTGCACCAAGCAACAACAAGGAGCGATTGAAAATCTTCGTTTCAGCCTACGCTTGCGAGCCTGGGATGGGAAGTGAGATTGGCGTGGGATGGCACTGGGTGCTGGAGATGTCGAAGTACTTCGAGCTGTGGGTGTTGACACGCGAAAGCAATCGGCACACCATTGAGCCCTGGATTGACAAGCATCCCGCATATAAAAATATCCACTGGCTGTATTACGACTGGCCCAAATGGGCACGTTGCTGGAAAAAGGGTTTGCGCGGCGTGCGTACCTATTATAATATATGGCAGGTGTGTACCAACCATATCGTGAAAAGGACCATGCAGGAGAATGACATCAGGATTTTCCACCATCTCACCTACGGAAACGCATTGTGGAAGGTGAGCAGCTATGGACAAAAGCAATTCTTCATATGGGGACCCATAGGAGGTTTGGAAACCATACCTGAAGAATATTGCAAACACTACGGAAAAAAGAGCTATATCATTGAAAGGATTCGTAGGCAAATAGCTTTGTTGAGCAAATGGAACATGGGATTCAAAAAACGATGCAAAAATGCCAATCTGATATTATGTAAAACGGACTTTACCCGTCAATACATTCCTTCGGCTTATGCCAACAAGACCATCATTTTTACCGATGTTGCAGCTGAAGCAACGCTCTCTGCTTACCACAAACAAACGGGAAAAAACGATGTCACCGAATATGTCACTATAGGCCGCCTGGATGCTTGGCGTGGATTTGACCTGATCATTGAAGCTACCCATGCCGCCGTGAAGCAGAATGACCAAATTCATGTGACAATAGTAGGAGAAGGCTATGACAAGGAAAGACTTGAAAGGATGGTCAAAGACAGGGGGCTAGGCAAATACATATCGCTTACAGGCAAGATTTCCATGGAGAATTACAAAACATTAATGGCTGATGCTGATGTTGTGATCAATGCAGCATTGAAGGAGGGAGCCGTCACTGTTTCATTTGACGCTATGGCATTGGGGAAACCCTTGATATGCATAGACACAACAGGATATACACGATACTTCACGCATGACTATGCGATCATCATACCCAGAAAAGGAAGAGATTTTGTGATAGACCACATCACGAAGGGGATGTTGAGACTTACTGATGTAGAGACAAGAAAAATGATGGGCAAAAAAGCTCAGGATGCTTCCGCTACATGCAGCTGGGAACACCATGGAGCCGAAATACAAGATGTGATTACCCGAGCATATCGTTCGTAGATAAACCTTTGCATTTGATGACTATCACTGCTGTTTTCAACAAATTGTTTAACCTCGATGAAGGATGCCTGTTCTATCGGTTCAATAATGCCGATGGAAAGATCTGGATAATGCCTGCCAAAAACCTTCGCACAGCAATGGAACTATATCAGCCAAGCGGATGGAAGGGGAAATGGATGAAAAGAGGATTTCCTATGCTGCACAAGATACGGATGGTGAGGAGTCTGATTCATACGGAGAACATCAGATGCAGATTTGATGGGAATTTGAAGAAGTTGCTGGAGAAGGTAACTGACACGGAAGAATTGGATTTTTCCATCTTCTGCGGAACACCCTGTGTACATCAGAAAATAACGATTCAACTCAGCAAAGGACACAGGATATTGGGGTATTGCAAGGCTACAGACAGTTGTGAAATAGCCGCATTGTTTGAAAATGAAGCACAGTTGTTGAATGTTCTGCATAAAAAAGGTATAAGGAGTGTGCCCGAATGTCTGTTCTGTGGAGATTTGGGCAACGGGGTGAGCATATTCGTGCAAAGTACAACAAAAACAAGTCTGTCAAAGGTGGTACACGAATGGGGATTATTACACGACAAATTTCTGTTACGGCTGAAAGAAGCGACCATTCAAGAAATAGCATTTGAAAAGAGCGACTTTTGTCGGGTGCTCACGGCTTTGCAAAAACATACCGACTGGCTGCCCGAAGAGGTGGACAAGGCTATGGTGATGAATGCCGTTGAAGATACGGTCAAGCACTGGGAGGGAAAACGTGTTGGATTTTGTGCTTATCATGCTGACTTCACTCCATGGAACATGTATGTGGAGCAGGACGAACTATTTGTCTTTGATTGGGAATATGCCCAGATGACCTACCCTCCCCTGTTGGATAAATATCATTTCTTCATCCAGACATTCATATTCGAGCGTCACTGGACAGCCCAGGACATCATGGCTTATGTTGATTCGCCGGATGGGAAATGGATGGACAAGATACTGTTCAAATGCTATCTGCTGGACATGATAGCACGTTTTACCATAAGAGAAAAGGGAACAATAAACGGCGACATCAGCAGGCTGATGCAAATATGGAGTGGGCTTTTGGCTGGATTAACCATGTAACCATGATTGTAACAAATATCATTGATTAAATCTAAATGAATGAAAACTATCGTTTGTTTCCATCTTTTCAACGATTATAGTGGAAGCCCCAAGGTGCTGAAGATGGTGCTGGAGGGGTTGCTGAACAAAGGCTACAACGTGGACTTGGTGTCTTCGTGTGGCGGTGTGCTGGATGAACTGGAGGGCATGAAGAATTTCAGAAAACATTCGTATTTCTATCGTTTTTCCAACAATCCGGCCATTACTATGGCAAGATATGCTGTGGTGCAGATCTATACATTCTTCCTTGCACTGAAATGGATGTTCCGCCGTGATGTGGTGTTTTATATCAACACGTTGCTCCCTATAGGCGGAGCTTTGGCAGGACGACTCACGGGCAAACGGGTGGTGTATCATTACCACGAGAATGCGTTTGTGAAAGGAGTTTTCTACAAGACACTGGCATGGATGATGCAACGGCTGGCTCACGAAATCGTCTGCGTATCGGGTTATCAGGCTTCTTCATTGGCCGACCCAAGCAAGGTGACGGTAATCCCCAATGCGCTGCCCAAGGTTTTTGTGGAACGAATGACACCTGATGCCGAAAAGGCTTTCAACCTCAAAACCATACTCATGATTGCCTCGCTTAAAGCATATAAGGGTACAAGGGAGTTTGTTGAATTGGCTGTAAGAATGCCTGAATATCGCTTCATCCTGGTGCTCAACGAAACGCAGGAGAATATCAACAGTTTTCTGAAGTCTATTCACGGGAAAGCAACCAAGGGTGCCAACCTCAAGATTTATCCTCGGCAAAGCGATACGACACCTTTTTACATGAAGGCTTCTATTGTGCTGAACCTGTCGGACAAGGAGAAAGTCATCGAAACATTCGGCATGACAGTGCTTGAGGCCATGACTGCCGGACTACCGGTAATTGTGCCCACTGTTGGTGGAGTGGCTGAGCTGGTGGAAAACGGCAAAAATGGATATAAGATTGACGTGAAAGACTTAGAACTGATAGAGAAGCGCATACATGAAATGCTGTCAGACAAACAAAACTATATCGGAATGGCCAACAATGCACTGAAAAAAGCAAGGCTTTTCTGTGCAAAGAACATGATTTCTGCCATAGAAACGCTTCTGCAGAATGGCATACGGTAAACCAATAGAACACAAAAAACTATAAATATTAAACAATGAAACGGATTGCAATAGTTGGCACACAGGGAGTGCCGGCTAAATACGGTGGATTTGAGACACTGGTGGAAAACCTGATTGGAGTGAACCGTAGTTATAACATCAAATACACCGTGTTCTGTTCGGCAAAGGATTATGACGACAGACGAAAGACATTCAAGGGGGCCAAACTGAGATATATCCCGCTATTCCACGCCAACGGTGCACAAAGCATTTTCTACGATATATTGTCGCTGATGTGCTGCATCATAGGTTTTGACACTGTGCTTGTTCTGGGTGTTTCAGGGGGTGTTTTCCTGCCCTTTTTCCGTTTGCTTTTCCATAAGAAACTGATTGTCAACATTGACGGTTTGGAACATACCCGTGCCAAATGGGGAGGATTTGCCAAATGGTATCTCAGACTGAGCGAAAAGTTGGCGGTGAGGTGCGCTGATATCGTTATTGCCGACAACAAAGTGATACAGCGATATGTCGAAGAAAAATATGGGAAAAGTTCTGAACTGATAGCCTACGGTGGAGACCATGTGCTGCGCAATGTGTCGGAGGAGAAACAAAGCAGCATATTGAACGAGTATATGCTCGACAAAAAAGGATATGCCTTGTCGATATGCCGCATAGAGCCTGAAAACAAATGCGACATCACATTGCAGGCCTTTGCCGAAAGCGGTATGCCGCTGGTGTTTATCGGCAACTGGAACCACAGCAGCTACAGCAAGAACTTGAGGTTCAAATATGGCATGATACACAATATCCGTATTTTAGACAGTATCTACGACCTTGACGTGCTCTATACTCTGCGCAAAAACTGCCGCTTGTATGTCCATGGGCATAGTGCGGGCGGCACCAATCCTTCATTGGTGGAGGCCATGTTCTTCGGATGCCCCATACTGGCCTACGGAGTGGAATACAACAGAGAAACCACCTTCAACATGGCTCACTACTACCTTGATGCCGAACAATTGAAAGAACTCAGCATGAACGTTAAGCAAAATAATGGTGACTTGACCGATCTGACTTACCATCACTACCCATGGAAACACATCATCAAACAATATGAAGCCCTTTTTTAAAAGGTAGCAAAGCATGATTGTGCATGAAGCATCGGATGATTAAAATACTTTAACTGCATAGGATGAAAGGCTATGCCACATTTTTACTACATTTGCATGAAATATCGAATCGAATTGACAATCATTCATTCATAAACATACTATCATCATGCAAATAGGAGACAGCATACCTGAAAATCTTGGCATCGACCAAGATGGAAACGAAATCAAGAGCAGCGACTACCGTGGACGCAAGATAGTGCTGAGGAGGGTGCGCTGCGTGAGTTGCAGGAAGAGACAGGTCTGAAGGGAGCCTATATCCGACAGTTCCATAATTTCACTGCGCCACAGCGTGACCATCGTGAGCGTGTCATCACCATTGCCTACTATGCCTTGGTGAGTAAGCAGGAGGTGAAGGGTGGAGATGACGCAGCCGATGCACGGTGGTTTGCCTTGGACGAAGTGCCGCAGTTGGATTACTACCACGACCATATACTCCGCAAGGCTGAACAGGCTTTAGGTTGCCTTGACCTTGCAGTAGATGAGACGTAACCATTACCTTCGCAACAGAATTTCTGCCGATTCCTAGAAGTCGATGTACATTCACAATTACAACAGGTAAAGGACTGTAAAGACACTAAAATCGGCAGCACCTTTATGATTTTACATTCACAAATTACAGAAAGAATGTAAATGTGGAGTCTCGTGGATTCGAACCACGTTCCCAGGATTTTCAATCCTGCGCATACACCAACTCTGCCAAGGCTCCATGGCTGGTGACTCGTGAGAGACTCGAACTCCCGACCCCGACGCCCGTAGCGTCGTGCTCAGATCCAACTGAGTTAACGAGCCAAATATAGCGGAAGCAGAAGGGAATGTAAAAAAGACAATTTTCCTTCAGTAAGGAGAAAGTATAAAAAAGAGCGACCGAAGCCGCTCTTTATGTAGTATCAATATGTAGATTTACCTGGCAAGGTATGTTTCAACCAGTGTATGCAGTTGTTCTATCGAGAGGTTGGAAGTACCTGTTTCTTCAATCTCTGCATACGCTGCTTTGTTTTTTGATATAACAAACTTACGCTCTTTTCCTTGTATCTCGCAAAGAAGATGGAAATTGCCTTTGTAAGTTTGTTCTACACGTACATTCTCATATAGAATGCCATCAATATCAAATGATGGTGAACTGCTATCAGGCAAGAAGCCCCAATTTGCCAGATGGTTGTTCAAGCAAGTTTCAACAGCAGCTATCCATTGCTGACCTACACCACATTCTTCTGCGTATTTACGGAACTTACTGATAGCAGAGGCAACCTCTTTGATAATGGTTTCTGCCTTTCTGATACCATTATCTTTGGCGAGAGCAAGAGCATCTTCAAGGGTTTGACCTTGCAGCTTTCCTTGCATCATAAGGCAGTGCATAGTCTCTGGAAGGAAACCTCCGACATTGAAAATATAGGTCATGTCATATGCTGGCGATAACTTCCAATGACCGTTTTCGTCCATTAGGAAAGAAAAGTTCTTATTGTGGTCATCGGTGTTGTTGGCAAGGATGTTGAACACCATCCTGCGAAATACCTCTTCCTGTGTGGATTCAGGAAGTCGCATCTTACGACATACCATCAGCAGTTTCTCGTAGCTGTCTGCCTCGGGGTATAAGGCAGCCAGTGTCTGCATGTGAAGCTTACGTTCCTCATCACGATCGAAACGATGCGTTATGAAGTGATTCTGTCCCTCAACTTCAATAAGTTCACATGGCATCATGTTGATACCAGCAGCTGTAGCCATTTTGTAATAAGCCATTTCAAGCTCAGCAGAAGAACGTGAAGGATCACCAAACTTAAGAATACAGTATTCAAACTCTTTTTGCCCAGCTATCTGTCCGCTTCTTAACTCACCAGTCTTTGGATTTATGGCAATGATGGCTTTAGGCTGTCTGCCACCTGCAGAGGTGCCAACAGCTATCAAGGATTGCATCGTCAAAGACTCATCTGGCATTATCTTTACGTTCTCACGCTCAGTGAATATCTTTTGAGCCAAGTCCGTCAAAGCTTTAAGATTGAGTTGTTCGGACTTCTTAATGCCAGATGATTCAGGGATAAACTCCAATGCTCCCATTCCTCGCTTGCCAATGAAAGAGAGAATTTCAAGAGGAGTGATTTCCTGGTTTCGGATGCCGTTCTGTATTCTCCAACATTCGAAGACTTGATTTCCCCAAGCATCAGGAAGCGAATCAGCAAGAAAAGGAGGCAATTTACGGTAAAGCTTCATTTCCTTATCTCCCATGATAGGACGACGGCTTGCAGGTGACTTGGTAGAAGCAATAAGAGGGAAAGGATCTAGTTCGCCACCGATAACAGCAGGATTGAACTCGAAGTACGAAATTCCCTTCCTGCCATCCCATGACAAACGACCGATTTCCTTGTTCCAGAGCATTATTTTAAGGGAGCTTGTTATCATGATTTCTTATGTCTAATTCGTTGAACCTTCTTTTCTGACTTGATGAGATATGCAGAATCTGGAAGTTCTGGCATCAGTTCGTCTAGAGTATTTATCTGGCCGATAGCCTTCATCAGCAATAGGAACGTACCAAGCGACATATTGCCTGACGTTCCGTTCTCAAACTTGTGAATGGTAGTAATGGTGATACCAGATTGCTCAGAGACATCCTTCTGCGTCATGTTACTACGCAGACGATAATCTTTGAATCTCGCTCCAAGCAGCTTTATCAATTCTGGTATGGAATATTCGTAATAATCAGCCATAATGTCACACTTTTATTTTATACTTTGCTATAATTTATATATTGTTTTATCGTCTATTTTATATTACGCTTATATTTACGACTGCAAAATTACGCAATGTTTTTGAAATAAATGCATAACGGCAAGGAAAATGTTGGATAAAGAGCAAATTTATATGGTTCTGTAAGGAAAAAGAGAGCCCAAAACACAAAAAAGAGCGACCCGAAGGCCACTCTTTGATGACGAGAAGGGTTATTTGCCCTTCTTTGTCTTGCTCTCCTGTGGAGCAGGAGTTTCTTCTTTCTCCACAGCTTCGTAGAACTTGGTTGCGACGAGAACCACACGGTTGTGCTTAACTCCATCGGCATCCTGCCATTCCTCAGGCTTGAAGTAGCCTTCTACCGTAAGGAGAGTTCCCTTTACAAGGCGGTCGAAGGAAGAGGTGTTCTCGTTTTTGCGCCATGCCTCTACATTCATGAAGGCTGATGTGCGGTTTGTTTCTTCGCCATTCTTCTCTGTACGGCTGATGGCCAGTGAGAAACGTGCAACGCTTGCTGTTGAGAACTGATGGATGCTTGCATCCTTACCTACGAAACCGCTTACTACGAAAGAATTCTCAATCTTTTTCATAACTTTGAAATTCTAGAAGTGAAACATTTATTTTTTACGTTGCTATCAGAGTTAGCAAGGAAAGCAGGCAAGCAAGTAATTACCGAATTATTTCACCTTGGCACAGAAAAGTTTTTTGGATGATGTCAGACGAAAATGTTTTTGAAATAATTCAGGTAATAAGGCACTGGTACTTGATACAATGTGGCTTGCACTAACTTTGCGACGGAAAAAGTAAGTGTGTCTGCTTCGTCCAAAATAAGAAGTGGAAAAAGTGCAGAAAATCAAATAGTCGGTGTTAGGTAAAGGAAACAGGTATCTATATCAGATAAACAAGCGATGCACAAACTTCGTGTCCATAGCCGTTGAAGGATGGTCGGAAACTGAGCAACAGCATGGAGAGCTTGGGGGGTGCAAATACGATGAAAAAGACGGAGAACGCACAAGGAAGGGAACATGAGGAAGGCACACCTGGGGATTAGGATGTCGAGAGTAAACGCAATACGGTTCTCGCAACGATTCACAGAAGCTAAAGAAAGAGGTAATTCAGCAAGGAGAAAAAAGAAGGACTGACCCTGCCGTCAATGAGCAGCCATCGGGCTCAACTTATGGCATGTAAGTTTAAGTTTAGAATTACTCATGTATATATACATGTTCTCCAAACTCAAATGTCATGACCTCAAATGGCTTAGAACAGGAACAAAGATTGAGTTTACAGGTTTATGAAAGCCATATATATGTATATGACGAAATAAACTTGTATGAATAGCTGATACTCCATTTTTTCTTTCTCTTTACTGAAGAAAGTTAAATTTTGAGGTGTTTTGACTGATTTCAGTATAAAAATGCCACAATGAAAAAGTATTTGTTGTAATTTTGCATCATCATTAGAACAGGTAATATAGATTGCAACTCATACATCTTATCGGCAAGATGTCGAGCCAAGATAGAATTGCATTCTCCAAAAAGCATGAAAGCATTTGCCAGAATGAACACATACAAGTTCTTCGAGGTGTTCATGTTGAACAACTGGATCTGCAGAACAAAGCAAGATTACGCTACGTTTTGATATGAGCACATAGCAATATTATGTTATTGAATGTTAAATATGTTAATTTTATAATCTGCAAAATTAGTTTCAAAATGAAAAGAAGAGAAAGCAAAATTTAGACAAATAGCTGATAATCAAGCTAAAATGTTTTCAAAAGGACAACGGCTCAACTATCGTCCTTTTAATACGTAAAGCACTGATAATCAGATGTATTGAAAATCTGCGTGGGAAAGTGAACTTTCTGCATCGGAAAACAAAGATAAAATTTGCATTATTCATAGAAAAATCATAATTTTGCAAACATGATTGAATTAGAAAGACATATTGAGATCTTGCTTTTAGGCAATGATTGCGTGATTGTACCGGGGCTTGGAGGCTTCGTTGCACATCACGTTAATGCTCGTTTTGACAGCAATGACAATATGTTTTTGCCGCCATTGCGCACTCTCGGATTCAATCAGCAACTGAAAATGAACGACTCTCTTCTCGCTCAATCATACGTTGAGGCATACGACATCAGTTATCCTACTGCCATCCAACGCATAGAGAATGATGTGAAAACCATGCTGAAATGTATTGAGGAAGAAGGACATTATGAGTTGAATGGTATAGGAACTCTGAAAATAAACAATGAGGGCAATATCGAGTTCGTACCATGTGAGGCTGGAATTCTTACGCCGGAGTTCTACGGACTTAGTGGTTTCAGCATCACGCAGAAACAAAATTCCTTGCAGGAAGAGAATGAGAAAACAAGCAATAACACAAGAGGTATCATATACATTGACTCCTCATCCGACAAGAAACATAAAACTGTAAACATACGTCTTAGTGCTATTCGCAATGTTGCAGTAGCCGCTGCCATCATTGTATTCTCATTTATTATAACATCACCTACCAGCCATAACAGCAAAGGTGTTATTACGGAAAAGGCTGAAAGTGGCATCCTTCGTGATGTACTTTCAAGCACCGAGACTCTAAAGAAAACTTACACGCCAAGTAAGAAAGTTGCAAAACCGACTCCGAAGGCGGTTGTATCTTCACCAAAAGCAAATACAGAGAACATCAACAAACCAACTCCCGTACAAAATACGCAATCTATAAAAGATGCGACTAAGGCTGATGCGACACATTGGAGTATCGTTCTTTGCAGCCATGTGCAGCTTGATAATGCTAAGAATTTTACTGCGCAACTGAAAAAGGAGGGATTTGAAAGTTCTATAATCGAAGGTAGTAATGGAAATGTGAAAGTCGTATATGGCTATTATCCGACCGAAACTGATGCCTATTCCGCACTCAACAAGATGCAAGGCAATGCACATTTCAATCAAGGATGGGTAACAAAAATCGATAAGAATAAATAATGAAACGCGTAAGATGTCCTAAATGCGACAACTTCATCACGTTTGATGAAAAACAATATAAGACCGGACAATCGCTTGTTTTTGAATGTCCTGAATGTGGAAAGCAATTCGGAATACGCATAGGCGTAAGCAAACTCCGCAATACCCAGAAAGAAGAAAACCCGGAAGAGAACATCGAAGACATGAAATACGGCTCTATCGTTGTAATAGAGAATGTGTTTCACTATAAACAGGTTATACCTTTAAGAATGGGAGATAATGTCATTGGACGTTATCAGAAAGGAAATCCGATTAATTGCCCCATAGAAACAGTAGATCCAAGTATTGACATGACGCATTGCACCATCAATGTTAGTCGCGACAAAAAGGGCAATCTTAAATATATTTTGCGCGATGGTCCAAGCTATACTGGAACATTCGTCGACAACGAAATACTTGGTGACCGTGAGAAACGTGTCATATCAAACGGCACACTTTTCACAATCGGCGCTACAAGTATCATTCTCAAGACTAACGAAGAAGAGGAATAATTTTGATTAAAGCGGATTCTGCAAGACAGCGAATATAGCGGAATCCGCTTTAAATATATCTTAATATCGCCTAATAATCAGCAATTAATTTGTTCAAATATTAGAAATAAAGTACTTTTGTGTCAAATAAAAAAGGCATGAAAAGGCTACTTTGTATATGTATATTGGTGTCATTATTGACTGTTGCACCGGCACAAACTCACGGTGTAATAGCAGATATTGAAACCGGACTTCCTATCAGAGACGTAAAAATATACACTAATACAAACAAAGTAGCAATAACAAACTGGCTTGGAGACTTTACCATATACGCCAATTTTCAAAGTGCGACAATCTCCCACGGCAAGTATATGTCAATTACTTTGAAGAAGGAAGAAATGATGGATACTATATATATGTTGCCTAAGATGCACACTCTTGAGGAAGTTGTGGTTTGGGGGAAACGGCCTCATATGTCCCAAAGCACGAAGAAAATGACAGAAGACGCGAAGTCGTATTCGCCCGGTGGCGGTCTCATGTCATTTGATTTCTTCTCTTTATTCAAGAAGTCTCCAATGAACCGAAAGCAACGCAAGAAGCATGAAGACATAATAAAGAACTATTAGAAGATATAATATTAAGACTAAAGATAATATCAAGCCAAAAAGAAATTGGCTTCCTCCAAAATATCAGAGAAAGCCAATAACTATTTATGTCCTACAATTTGATATTATCGAATTTATCTATCCTGAAGTGGAACATAATCAAATTTGCCAAGTATATTCTTATAAGCCGGACGGATTATTCTGCGTCCCTCAAAATTTAGTTCCTCTATACGATGGGCAGTCCATCCAACAATGCGAGCCATAGCAAATATCGGAGTATATATTTCCTGTGGCAGACCAATCATCTCATATATGAAACCACTATAAAAGTCTAAATTAGCACAGATAGGCTTCTTTGTCTTACGATGATTGCTTACACACTTGATGCCTTCCTGCTCTATGAGTTTCAAGAATTCATATTCATCCTCACGGCCCTTCTCCTTAGCGAGTTCTCCAGCAAGGCGTTTCAGTTCTATAGCACGAGGGTCGCTCATCGTATAGACCGCATGACCAATTCCATATACCAATCCAGAACGGTCATACGCTTCTTTATTAAGCATACGGTTAATATATGTATCAATCTCATCTATATTAGTCCAATCATGAATCTGCTCTTTCAAATGATGGAACATATTTATCACCTTGATATTGGCGCCACCATGCAACGGGCCTTTCAGAGACCCAATACCTGCAGCGATAGACGAATACGTATCTGTACGGCTTGAACTCGTAACACGAACCGTGAAAGTAGAGTTGTTACCACCACCATGCTCCGCCTGAATAATGAGTAAAAGGTCAAGCATCCTGGCATCAAGCTCGGTATAATCTTCATTTTTCAACATATAAAGAAAGTTCTCCGCGATACTCAGATTCTCTTTCGGATGGCGTATATGCAGACTCCTTCCTTGCACAGAATGGCGATAAATATTATATGCGTATGCGATAATCGTCGGGAAACGGGCTATCAACTCTATACTCTGACGCATGAGATTGTCGCGCGAAATATCATCCGGATTAGGATCGAAAGTGTACATTTCAAGCACGCAACGTGCAAGAATATTCATAATATTCGAGCCTTCAAGGTCTATAATATGAACTATTGTACGATGGTCAAGCGGCATATTGTCATTCAACAACTCACGGAATGCCGACAATTCTTCCTTGTCAGGCAACTTTCCGGAAAGCAAAAGGAATGCAATCTCCTCAAATCCGAAACGTTTCTCATGTAACAAAGGCGTTACGAGATCATCAAGTTCATATCCTCTGTAAAAGAGTTTACCATTCGTAGGCTTCAAATTTCCTTTCTCATCACGCTCATATCCCACTACATTACCAATATTAGTAAGTCCTACAAGAACTCCAGAACCATCTTCATTGCGTAATCCGCGCTTAACGCCGTACTCAGAAAAGAGTTCATTATCAATCTTACAAGAGTTCTTTACCTCATCCGACAATTTATATATCAAATATTCCTTATTCATAATTAAATTCTTTTTATATTAGGATATAATGCCTGGTGCTATTCAACAACAACTCTAAAACATCATTTTTATATGGCTTACCAAAGCTATATATTAGTATCAGCCTTTACAGACTTTATATGTTTATAGTTCTGCTGCAAGTTTCTCAGCAAACTCCTTAGTTCCCATAGGTTTACCATTCTCCATAAAGCGGGCTAAATCGGCTGTTGCATAGCCTTCTCCAAACAATTTTTCCATAGCGCAAGTAACAAGTGATGCCGCTTCGTTCCATCCCATATAGTCAAGCATCATTACTGCAGAAAGGATTATTGAGCAGGGATTAACTTTATTCTGCCCGGCAATATCTGGTGCTATTCCGTGTGTTGCCTCGAAAATAGCATGACCTGATGTATAATTAATATTAGCACCAGGAGCAATACCGATACCTCCGACCTGTGCAGCAAGCATATCACTCACATAATCGCCGTTAAGATTCATAGTTGCAATAACGCTATAATCCTTCGGTTTAAGAAGTGCATTCTGAAGGAAAGCATCGCAGATACAATCCTTAACAACCAGTTTTCCAGACTTCAACTCTTCCGAATACTCGCGTTCGGCAAGTTCATAGCCCCACTTTTTGAATCCGCCCTCAGTAAATTTCATAATATTTCCCTTGTGAACAAGAGTAACAGACGGCAGATTATGAGCCAAAGCGTATTCTATTGCGCTGCGTATAAGACGCTCAGAACCTTCCTTCGATACAGGCTTTACACCGAATCCGGAAGTCTCCGGGAAGCGTACTTTCTTCACTCCCATCTCCTCTGACAGGAACTTGTAGAACTTCTTTGCCTCATCCGAGCCTGCCTCCCACTCTATTCCTGCATATATATCTTCGGTGTTTTCACGGAAGATAACCATATCCACATCTTCCGGAGTCTTCACCGGGGAAACGACACCATTGAAATATTTCACCGGTCGCTGGCAAACATACAGGTCAAGTGTCTGGCGCAAAGCCACATTGAGCGAACGAATACCGCCTCCTACGGGTGTCATAAGAGGGCCTTTGATGCCTACCAGATACTCCTGAAAAGCATCGATAGTGGCCTGCGGAAGCCATTCTCCTGTCTGTTCAAATGCTTTTCCACCTGCAAGGACTTCTTTCCATTCTATCTTTTTGCTGCCATTATAAGCCTTTTCTACCGCCGCATCTATCACCATTTGACACGCCGGTGTTATCTCTGCGCCTACTCCATCACCTTCGATAAACGGGATTGTCGCTATATCCGGAACGGTCAAAACGCCGTTCTGTTTTGTTATTTTTGCCATATTCTCTTTTATACCTTATTTATATATAATACCTTAAACTCATATTAGAAGTCTCATCTCATGCCTGTCAGCCTCTATTTGTGCTTACTTTGCCAGCGAACTATAATTAAGGGCACTACCCGATTTGAACCACTCTATCTGTGCTCCGTTGTAAGTATGCACGGCCGCGAATGTGTCTGTCGTACCGTCGGTATGCTTCAAAACCACAGTAAGCGGTTTACCAGGAGCAAACTCGTTAAGTCCAAGTACACTGATACGGTCATCTTCCTGTACCTTTTCATAGTCATTCTTATCCGCAAATGTCAACGCAAGCATACCCTGCTTCTTCAAATTGGTCTCATGAATGCGGGCAAAGCTCTTGGCAAGAACAACTTTCACATTCAGGAAGCGCGGTTCCATTGCAGCGTGCTCACGGCTTGAACCTTCGCCGTAGTTGTCCTCTGCCACAACAATAGACGAGATTCCCTTCTCTTTATATGCCTTTGCAGCCGTAGAAACCTCTACAAAATTACCACAAAGCTGACATTTCACCTTGTTCGATTCATCATTAAACGCATTCACCGCACCCATTAACAGGTTATCGGAAATGTTCTGAAGGTGTCCGCGGAACTTCAACCACGGGCCAGCCATAGATATGTGGTCAGTGGTACACTTGCCTTTTGTCTTTATAAGAAGCGGCATATCCTCAAGTTCCTTACCATCCCAAGCCTTGAAAGGCTCCAGTTTCTGTAAGCGGTTTGAGTCCTTATTTATAACGACCTCAATATCTGAATTATCGTCCGAGGGTGCAATAAAGCCTTTGTCCTCCACCGCAAACCCCTTTGGCGGGAACACATCGCCCTTCGGTTCGTCCAGTTTCACATCATTTCCGTTGCGGTCTTTCAGCGTATCTGTTGCAGGATTGAAATCGAGTCGGCCAGCGATAGCCAAAGCCGTGGTGAGTTCCGGACCAGCGATAAACGCGTATGTATTAGGATTACCATCAGCACGACGGCGGAAGTTACGGTTGAATGAAGTTACGATAGCATTCTTGCGCTCATTGTCATCCGTGTGTCGCTTCCACTGTCCGATGCAAGGACCGCAGGCATTTGTCATAATTACAGCACCAATTTTCTTGAAATCGTCCAATATTCCATCGCGCTCAGCAGTATATCTAATTTGTTCCGAACCAGGATTGATTATCAGTTGAGCCTTTACCTCTATATTCTTCTCGGCGGCCTGACGCGCAACTGATGCCGCGCGACACAAGTCCTGATAACTGGAGTTGGTGCATGAACCAATCAGTCCTACCTCCACTACCATTGGGAAATCATTCTTCGGCCCCTTTTCCTTCATCTCCGACAACGGTGTGGCTGCATCTGGAGTGAAAGGACCATTCAGATGCGGTTCTATTTCACTTAAATCAATCTCCAGTACTTGGTCGTAATACATTTCTGGAGCTGCAACGACCTCGTCGTCGGCCTTCAGTGCAGTTGCATTTGCCACAGCCATATCGGCAATAGTATCACGGCCGGTCTTGCGGAGATACTCCTCTGCATTTTTGTCGAATGGGAAGATTGAGCAAGTTGCGCCCAACTCTGCACCCATATTACAGATGGTCGCCTTTCCGGTTGCCGATATTGATTCGAGACCCTCACCGAAATACTCAAGAATAGAGTTTGTTCCACCCTTCACTGTCAGTATTCCGAGGATTTTCAATATCACATCTTTCGGTGAAGCCCAGCCTGAAAGTTTACCTTTCAAATGCACACCGATAAGGCGAGGCATCTTCAATTCCCATGCCTGGCCGGTCAAAACATCGACAGCATCGGCTCCTCCGACACCGACAGCCACCATTCCGAGGCCTCCGGCATTAGGAGTATGGGAGTCTGTTCCGACCATCATTCCACCTGGGAAAGCATAATTCTCGAGCACGACCTGATGTATGATGCCCGCTCCCGGCCCCCAGAAACCAATATGATATTTTTGCGATACCGAATTAAGGAAATCATACACCTCTTTGTTAGTCTCTCGCGCAACAGGCAAATCCTTCTCTACACCAACGTCGGCACGTATCAGGTGGTCGCAATGTACAGATGCCGGCACAGCCACCTTATCCTTTCCGGCGTTCATGAATTGCAGCAACGCCATCTGAGCAGTGGCATCCTGCATGGCAACACGGTTAGGACGGAAGTCTACATAATCTTCACCCCGTTTGAAAGATTTTATATCCGATGCATCGTAAAGATGAGAATACAATACTTTTTCTGCATAAGTAAGTGGTCTATCCAATACCTTACGAGCGTTGTCTACGTTTTGTGAATAAGAGGCGTAAAACTCTTTGAGCATATCAAAATCCAGTATCATCTTATTACCTATAATTAATAATATGCCGCAAAGTTAACAATTATTTATCACATAGAAACATTTTTGCCCCACAAAATTGCATATTGATAACATTTTGTGGAGCAAAACATAAAATTGAGTGTATTTTTATTCATTTTCAAACAAAGCTGCTAACAACCCGTCACAGCCGTCTTCTATCAGGTCGAGTGCCAGTTCAAAATCTTCATCTCCACCATAATAAGGGTCGGGAACCGATTGCTGACCTTTGAATTTCACAAAATAGTCGCGCATTCGCAACACCTTTCCGAGTTCTTCATCATTTTTTGCGCGCGACGAAATCTCCCGGTAGTTCTCCTCATCCATAACGATGATGTTGTCGAACTTAGCAAAGTCATCGTCTTTGAACTGCCGCGCGCGACTGTCGAGAATGTATCCGCGCTTCTTGGCGTGCTGCCTCATGCGCGAGTCGGGCAACTCTCCCACGTGCCATGAGCCTATTCCTGCAGAGTCTATATTATGCTTTTCAGGCCAAAGGCGGTCTTTCACCTTAGCTTTCATCACACCTTCGGCAGCCGGAGAACGGCAGATATTGCCCAAACAGATAAAAAGTAAATCCATATTCCTATAATTATTAATGTGAATTCTATAAGTATTAAAGTGCTATCTCATCAATATTAAAGCACAACGGATGCAAATGTATAGAAGCAACAAGGCTTGTACATCTTGATACAGAGCTCTTGTACTAATTGTACAGAGCCTTTGTACTAATTGTACAGAGCCTTTGTACTAACTGTACAGAGCCTTTGTACTCGCAGTACAAGGCCTATGTACTAAACACAAGTGACGAGACAACCGTTAGTATCGCTATTTCGCAATTCATCTATCTCCCGTTTATCAGGTTAACAAGTTTCCTTTTTTGCAGGACAGACAAGCCTGACAAACTCGCCAATCCACAATACTAATGATGTTGCCCCCACGGTTATCAGCCAATCGGAAATACTCAGAGGAACGACATTAAACATGGCTCCGCCCAATTCCACGATGAGTATCTGTCCCCAAAATATAAGAGCAACAATGAAAACAAAGCCACGACATGAACTTATCTCATGGAAAGCGCTATGCCCGGTAGCTATCGCACGGGCATTGAACATATTCCAAAACTGCAACATCACGAATATCGTGAAGAAAAGACTTATCTCATAGGCTGACAATCCACGCTGTTCTTGCAATGCAATATCAGTATCTACCAATGCAAAAAGAGACACGACATCGTAGTTCTCAAACAGATAATAAAATGCAAGTAATATAAAAGTGAACAGCAGTCCTATAGACAAGATATTCCATTTCATTGATTTATTGATAATAAACGCACTACGATCGCGTGGTTTGCCACGCATCACCGTTTCGTTAGGAGGCAGAGACGCGAGTGCCATCGCTGCGAAAGTATCCATGATAAGGTTCACCCAAAGCATCTGAGTAACGGTCAGAGGCGACTGAGTATCAAAGAATGCTCCCACCAGCACAATCAGACAAGCCACGACGTTCACCGTCATTTGAAATAAAATAAACCGCTGAATATTCTGATACAACGAACGTCCCCACATCACCGCACGTCCTATCGACCTGAAAGAGTTATCAATAATCGTTATATCCGACGCTTCTTTCGCAACAGAAGTACCGTCACCCATCGACAATCCAACGTGCGCTGCCTTCAATGCAGGCGCGTCATTAGTTCCATCACCTGTTACCGCAACCACATGATTACGCTTTTGCAAGAATTCTACCAAACGTTTTTTATCCATAGGACGGGCTCGTGCGATAATTTTTAAAGAATCAACCCGCTCATAAACTTCCTCATCGGAAAGAGCCTCAAAATCTGTTCCTGTGATAATCGAGTTGGCCGAACAATGCAAACCAATTTGTCTGCCAATCTCCATGGCCGTACCCGGTGTGTCGCCCGTAACAATCTTCACGTCTATTCCGGCCTCATCACATTCACGGATAGCTGCGGGAACATCCTCTCTTATAGGGTCGCTGATGGCCACGACACCAAGAAAGACATCATTATATGCAAATGCCAATGTGCGCATGGCTTTCTTTTGGAACTCAGACAACTTGCCTGCATACTTTGCCCGTTGCTTATCAGTCATGTTACACATAGACATCACAACCTCTGGAGCACCCTTTAGGTGAGTAACGGTCTCACCATTCATTGCGAGAGAGCGCACCGTAGTAGACATATATTTGCGTTCCGTGGAGAAAGGTATGACATCCAGCACCTCAACTGCCGTACGTTTCTCCGCATAATCCACTCCGGCATCACGCATCCAAAGCAACAACGCACCCTCAGTAGGATTGCCTATAACCTTCTCTCCGTCGAGGTTGGCCGTTGAATTAAGCGCGATATTCTCATACAAGACATCATCAAGTTTCTCGCAGACCATCTCATAAACCGTCATCCGGTTCTGAGTCAGCGTACCAGTCTTATCGGTACAGATAACGGTTACAGCCCCCATAGTCTCACAAGCGTGCATCTTTCTCACGAGATTATTGGTTTTTAGCATCCTACGCATACTATATGCCAAGCTCAACGTAACCGCCATAGGCAATCCTTCTGGCACAGCCACGACGATAAGCGTTACCGCAATCATAACCGTTTGCAGACAGTAAGCGATGAAAGTCATTGTAGTATAAGGCTCCGTAAGCATGAAATCGGCAATGCGTCCTACTACGACCAGTGCGGCCACGGAATATGACAGCCATGAGATAAGCCGGCCCAAACGTTCAAGTTGCTCATTCAGCGGTGTCTTTACGCTGTTGTCTATCTGCGCAGCCGTGAATACTTTACCGTTTTCCGTAGCATCTCCAACAGCGGAAACGCGGAAAACGCCATTACCATTCATTACCTTTGTACCTTTCATCACCGCATTCGACGGGAATGTAGCATCTTTATTGAAATGCGCCTCATCCACAGTCTTGTGGCATAAAGGCTCTCCCGTAAGCGTAGATTCGTCAACATCGAGCGATACGGATTCCAAAAGAAGGCCGTCTGCAGGTATCTCGTCGCCACATGAGAGTATCACGACGTCGCCAACAACAACGTCTTTGCGTGCAATTTCCACAACTTTAGAGTTGCGTATCACCTTCACAGGCTCGTCGTCATTCACCTGATTAAGTATCATAAACTCCTTGTCGGCCTTATATTCAAACAAGAAAGCCAAGCCGGTAGCAAGCATTATGGCAATGAAAATGCCCACCGGCTCGAAAAATACCTGCATACTTTCACCAAGTACGATATACTCATAGAAGCTGATACCTACGGAAAGAATACCCGCAATAAGCAATATAACAATCAATGGGTCGCCGAATTTCTTTAAGAAAGAAATCCACGGGGAAGTCTTCTTGGCCGGAGTAAGAATATTTACTCCATATTTATCCCTACTTTTCAAGACTTCTGCATCTGTCAATCCTGCATATTTCATCTTACACGCCATACCTTAATTATATTATATATACATGAATATTATATCTTTTCTTTTGATTTCCGTATACTGACAATTACTATTCCGCTACTCATTCAACACTCCACATGATGGGCAACGCCCCTTTTCCCGCATCAAAGCTCCGCAGTTTCCACAGATATAATGATTGCGGTTATGGCACAAATATGCCCGAATAGCATAGTAGATATAGGCCACGAGCAGAGCATAACCGACGAAATAGAGTGTGCTGATACTGAAAACTATATAATTAAAAGCGCACACCGCCGCCAAGCCGCATAGATACAGTATGGCATCTTCAAAGTTTAAGTGCCGCCGGACATCATCGAAAGCCGCCACGGCAACGATTATCATCGACCATACGGAAACCAAGAACAATGCTAAAAGAACTGGTTGCGAAAATGGATTGAGTGATGGATGGAAGTAAAACTCACGCCAAACCTCTGGCGCAAAGAGCTGGATGCTGGCATAAAACGTCGCTGCGGCAGCCACATTAAGCGCAAGCAACGTCGGATAAAAAGAGTCTATATCATCAAAATGCACCATCTTTGCTTTCTTGCGGCGCAACTTATGGATCATGTAAGCAACCCCCATAAGACCGAAAACAACAAGAAACACAATGATATGACTATCCGAGAATATAGAAATGAACTGTGATATCGGGTCATCCGGGTCAACTTTCGGTAACAATTTGGATTCTCTAATCCAACCGAAATCAGCGTTTTCCGTCGCAAGCTGCACCCAAACAGAATCTTCTTGCCCGTTTGCAATGATACGAATATCGGCAACTACCATCCGCATATCCTTTTTCACAGGGAACGAATCGGTCTGCATATTATTGATTTCTTCCTCCGGTTGCTGCCTCAAAAGCACGACCGAATCAGCCCGAACCACAAAATTAAAGTTCTCGGAATAATGGTGCGTGCGCGCAAAAGTTATGGAATCGAGATGGCGTGCGTATGTCATGGAGTCTATTTGTGGCACACTATCGTTCAGAAGCGGTATTTTTACGGGTGTCCTTTTATTGTAACACGAACTGAGCGTTACAATCATAAGTAACACAAGCAACTGCAATATATATCTTTCGGGGTGTCTCATCATTATCATTCTGCGTATATATTCATTTGGCATTCTTTACAATTGAACTCCAAACGGAAAGTGCGTTTGTCGGGCAATTCCAAATATAAAGGCTCGCGCCACGAGGGGGGCTGTCCTCCATTTCGCACACAATGACCTAACGAATGGCGCAGACAATAGCGGCATTGCATGACAAGCGTTTGCCCACCGCTATTGTTTTCCGCAGATTTCGATTTCTTTTCTCGTTTCAATTCAAATGCAGAAGAACGCCGGTCAAGTCCCATTTGGTCATAAAATCTCTCGGCAAAGCTATTTGATACATTATATAAATACGGGAAAGTCTTGTATTCCGGCTGCCATACAAGGTTTGTCGACTTCACGAAACGGTTTTCATACGAATTACTTGACAGTTTATCGGCTTCTATTTCATGCTTCTTGACAGTCCCATACTGCATAAGTGCATCCACTAATCGACGGCGCAAGTCAGCCAATGAGCTACTCGGAACGAAGTATTTATCGGCATGCCCTGCGATATTCACGCTATCACAAACATAATTAGTATTGCCGAGCTTTGTCAGTTGACGCACGATATTATCATGCTGCGGCTTCTGCGCGAGTTGCTTTTCGATGTCGCAAGTTACGGTAACAGTCTCGACCGAAAGCGAGAAACCGCTTTCTGTCGCAGCAAAAATCATCGTTATAGGTATCTTTCTCGTTGCCGACGGCTTGGATAACAACTTCTCAAATTCATAGTCGTTATTGCGATAAAGGGGCATACCGGGGCGTAATCCGGCAGGAAGCGACAGAGGAAACAACCTGTTTCCCTCTACCCTATTCACCCTAAAGCCCTCAAGTTCGTGGTTGGAGTTGAAGAAACAAAGACCGTCGCCATTGGCAAACGATGCCGTACCGGCCACATTGAAAGAATTACCGCGCAATTCTTTCACCTTTCCCACATACTCTCCCATAGCTTTAGGAGTGTCGAACGACACGATGTCAGGCCGCCGTCCGTTCAGGAAATAGTCGGTAAATCCACGGTTGAAAGTCTTCTTCAGATTCGGAATAAACGTATATGTGCAACGTCCGCGCGACGCACGGCAATACTTATCGGGATGTTTGTCGATTATTCCATTCAGCTTTTGACTGTATGCGGCAACGACATTCTTCACGTATGCAACGTCCTTTAACCGCCCTTCTATCTTAAGAGATGTAACGCCGGAGTCAAGCAAAGTCTCCAGATTATCTATCCTGCACATATCGCGCAGCGAAAGTAAGTGGCGTTGGTGTTCTATTTCCTTTCCATCCGAATCCTTCAAATTGAATTTAAGTCGGCAGAACTGTGCGCATTCTCCACGATTTGCGCTGCGTCCGAAGCAATATTGAGAAGCGTAACACACACCCGAATAGCTCACGCACAAGGCTCCATGTACGAACACCTCAAGCTCTACATCGGGCACCTGTCTATGTATTTCAGCTATTTCTTCTGCCGAAAGCTCACGCGCAAGTACCACTCTGTTGAAGCCTAAAGAATGTAGCCAAGCCACTTTCTCCGCCGTTCGGTTATCAGTTTGAGTACTGGCATGAAGTTCAAAGTTATGGTCTGCGCCTGCCAATTCAAGCAATCCCATGTCTTGAACAAGCACAGCATCAACACCGACACCGTCAAGTTCCGTCAACAAACGGCGTGTGGCATCAGTCTCATTATTATATAATATGGTGTTTACCGTCACATATACCTTTGCTCCAAAGGTATGAGCATGACGGCAAAGGACTGCAATATCATCAATAGAATTGCCCGCAGCAGCACGTGCACCGAAGCGTTGCGCCCCGATATACACGGCATCAGCACCGTGATCGATAGCCGCGATGCCGCATTCAAGGTTCTTTGCCGGTGCAAGCAGTTCTATTTTGCGCATCATATTCTATTTTATAGCATTAATATCGTATGGCGTTTCCTGATAAACATAGTAGTTTATCCAGTTGCTAAAAAGCAAGTTGGCGTGTGCTCTCCACGTCACCAACGGAGGATTTTCGGGGTTGTCGTCGATGTAATAATTCTTCGGCATATCCACATCGTCGCGCTTTCCCATATCGCGCTTATACTCTTTGTCGAGCGTATCAGGCGAATATTCCAAGTGGCCGGTAATAAAGAACTCGCGTCCCTCTCGTCCCATAACAATGCTGACGCCGCTTTCTGGCGACTCTGCGATAATCTTCAGTGAATCCACTTTCACGATATCCTCGCTTCTGACCTCGGTATGTCTGCTCTGCGGCATATTGAAATAATCGTCAAAACCACGCAAAATAGGATAATGAACATCGGAAAGATGTTGACGGAAAACACCAAACATCTTCTTTGGAAGCGGGTATTTAGGTATGCCGTAATGATAATACAACCCTGCTTGTGCAGCCCAACAAATATACAAGGTACTTGTTACATGAGTGTGAGCCCAGTTAAATATCTTCTGAATCTCGTCCCAATAGCCAACTTCTTCAAACTCCAGATTCTCCACAGGCGCACCGGTAATAATCATTCCGTCAAAGTTTTCATTGGCCATCTCCTCAAAATCGCGATAAAACATCATCATGTGCTCCACCGGAGTGTTCTTCGGCGTATGGCTTTTCAGCTTCATGAAGTTTATCTCCAACTGCAAAGGTGTATTTGAAAGCAGCCTTATGAGGTCGGTTTCCGTTGTAATCTTCAACGGCATGAGATTAAGAATCGCTATTTTAAGCGGACGTATATCCTGAGTGGTGGCACGCGAATCGTCCATGACGAAGATGTTTTCTTTCTTCAGTATGTCTATCGCAGGCAACCTGTCTGGTAATCTTAACGGCATATCCTCTCCTTATTATTTTCCTAAACGTATGCAAAGTTAGTGTAAACCTTACAGATAAGCAAATTTTAAACGCTTTTTATGAACTATCATCTGCCATTAAAGAGTCGTGAATTCACGGTGCGAATTTTCTTAAAGAAAATAGTTAATAAAATATTGATGAGCCTTTGAGTTTTAGCGGACTCCAATAATAACAACTATTTAACACGACTAAGCAAAAAATACCCACATTCAATCTGGTTAAAATACAACTATAAATAAGAGCCATTCCCAACTATACGATGAGGGGAATGGCTCTTTACTCTTATATCTTAGCTCTTGGGGAATATTACCAAAGCTGCAAACGCTCGCTTTCAGGGATGAACATCTTATCGCTTTCCTTGACATTGAACGCCTCATACCATGCGTTGATATGAGGAAGCGCACCGTTTACACGCCACTTGCCCAATGAATGGGGGTCGCTCTTTGTACGGTTGCGTATCTCTGCCTCCGTAATGTTTGCAGCCCATACACCTGAATAAGCAAGGAAGAAACGCTGGTCGGCTGTGAAACCGTCCTTAACCTTCAGCGGTTTGTCCTTTGTCGCGTTCTTGTAAGCGGTGTATGCCACCTGTAATCCGCCGTGGTCGGCGAGATTCTCACCAAGCGTAAGCTCACCGTTGGCGTTCAAATCAGGCAGTACCTTAATCTTAGAGAAGAAGTCTGCGTACTTGCTTGTGCGCTCCACGAAATTCTTTCCATCACTCTCGGTCCACCAGTCGGTCATGTTTCCTTCCTTATCATAATGGCGTCCCTGGTCATCGAAGCCATGAGTCATCTCGTGTCCGATAACAACTCCGATAGCTCCATAATTAAAAGCGTCATCTGATTTCGGGTCGAAGAACGGATATTGCAGGATGCCGGCAGGGAAACAAATCTCGTTTGTGGTAGGATTATAATATGCGTTGACAGTCTGCGGAGTCATGAACCACTCCTCGCGGTCAACCGGTTTACCTGCATTCTTCTCTATATAGAACTTATCCCAAAACTCGCGGCAGGCCTGAACGTTCTCATAATAAGACTTCGCCGGATCGATGTTGAGTGCGCTAAGGTCTTTCCATGCATTAGGATAACCAATCTTCACATAGAAAGAAGCGAGCTTGTCGAGCGCAGCCTGCTTTGTGCTGTCGCTCATCCAGTCCTGTGCCTTGATGCGTTCGCCAAGAGCAATCTGCAAGTTCTTCACAAGCTGCTCCATGCGTTTCTTTGACGAAGCCGGGAAATAACGCTCGCAATACATCTTGCCGAGAGCCTCGCCCATCTGGCTTTCAACCTGATTTGTGGCACGCTTCCAACGCGGATAATCCTCTTGACGGCCACGCATCACCTTACCAAAGAATTCAAAGTTTGCAGCCTGAATGTCATCGCTGAGGTAGCTTGCAGCAGAAAGGATTGCATCCCATTCCATAATCGCGCGCAAATCATCTGCCGTGAGAACGCTTAACAGTTTGTCAACACCGGCAAGGAAAGTTGGCTGACCCACTACAATATCCTTCAGATACTCGCTCTTGATACCCTCTGCATTAGCCATCTCCTCAAGCGGAATATTAGGGTAGTCGGTCTTGAAGGCCTCAAGAGTGGTCTTGTTATAGTTTGCCTCAACGTCGCGAAGTTCTGTACGGTTCTTTGATATAAGCGCAACAGAGGTTTCAAAACGCATGATGGCGTCACGTTTTGCCGTAGCCGCAGCCTCGTCGAATCCAAAGAGCTTGAACATCTTAACTATATGTTGCTTATAAGCATCGCGAATCGTCTTCGTAGCGGCATCGTTGTCAAGATAATACTCCTTCAATCCAAGAGTAAGACCGCCCTGCGAAATCTGCAAGATATTCATCTTCGCATTCTTTTCATCAGCACCAAAGCCGTAGCCCAAAGGTATTCCATAGCCTGCTACCGGATGGTTGAGCTGCACCTTACGCAAGTCTGCAAGTGTCTTGGCAGCCTCCATCTCGTTGAGAATGGGCATCACCGGACGCACGCCTTCCTCATTTCGGCGCACAGAATCCATAGCCTGCTTATAAAACTCGCTGAGTTTATATTCTGTAGTTCCTGCCTTATAGTTTTTCTTCAACAAATCCGAAAGAATGGCGTTGATACGTTTGTTATTATCCTCCTGTAACTGGTCGAAGCTGCCGAAGCGAGAATAAGCGGCCGGAAGCGGTTTTTTCTTCTGCCAACCGCCCGTAGCAAACTTATAAAAATCCTCTGTCGGATTGGTTGTTTTGTCGAGATTGTCGACAACAATGCCCGATTTATTCTGTGCCATACCGGTAAGTGGCGCAGAGGCAATCAGCATAATTGGAATGATCTGTTTCATTTTCATACTTGTTTTGATTTGGTTTTATATTATTCTTTTATATATTCTGCTCAGCCTTTACATCTTCCAATTGCTCAGAAAGCAGCATCCACCGATCATTTTCCTCATCGAGTTCTCGCTTCGTTTCGGTATATTCTGCTATCAAATCCATATCGGCAGCGTGCTCTGAAAGGCACAACTTAGCATCAAGACTCTTTATTTTCTGCTCCAAAGTCTCTATCTTTGCCTCACTCTCTTTAACTGCTTTTTCGGCCTTACGTATCTTTTTTTGCTGCTCCTTATGCTCGGCGTAGGACAATTTGGAGGATTGGGAATTTGAAAGCGGGGATTGAGGATTCTGGATTGAGAGACCTTCATCCACATTTTTCCCTCCCAGCGCGTCAAGGCTTTCAATGTTATGATGGCGCAGGAAATCGTATATACCACCAAGATGCTCGCGAACCTTTCCGCCTCCAAACTCATAGACTTTTGTTACAAGGCCATCAAGGAACTCACGGTCGTGGCTCACGACGATGGCTGTGCCGTCAAAAGCCTTTATGGCTTCCTTCAAAACATCTTTAGACTGCATATCGAGATGGTTTGTCGGCTCGTCGAGAATAAGCAGATTAACCGGTTCGAGCAGCAGACGAATCATCGCAAGGCGGCTACGTTCGCCACCGCTGAGCACCTTTACCTTCTTTTCCGATGCCTCGCCGCCGAACATAAATGCTCCGAGAATGTCGTTTATGCGCAGTCGGATGTCGCCTTTAGCCACGTTGTCGATGGTTTCAAACACCGTGAGATTCTCATCAAGGAGCTGCGCCTGATTCTGCGCGAAATAGCCAATCTGCACGTTATGTCCTATTTTCAACATTCCGCTATAAGGTATCTCGCCCATTATACACTTCACAAGCGTTGACTTTCCCTCACCGTTCTTGCCCACGAAAGCCACTTTCTCGCCTCGTTTTATCGTCAGAGTAACATTGTCGAATACCGTATGCGAACCGTAATCCTTGCGCACTTCGTCGCAAATCACCGGATAATCTCCACTCCGCAAGCATGGCGGGAATTTCAAACGTAATGCAGAATTGTCCACTTCGTCAATCTCTATGGGCACTATCTTTTCCAATTGCTTTATGCGACTCTGCACTTGTACAGCCTTCGAAGGCTTATATCTGAACCGCTCTATAAAAGCCTTTATATCAGCTATTTCCTTTTGTTGATTCTCGTAAGCCCTCAACTGTTGCTCTCTTCGTTCGGCACGCAACTTCACATACTCATCATATTTTACTTTATAGTCTATCACCTGCCCACACGAAATCTCCAAAGTGCGGTTCGTCACATTGTTGATGAAAGCACGGTCGTGGCTCACAAGCACTACGGCATTCGCGCTCTGAGCAAGGAACTGCTCCAGCCACTGAATACTTTCGATGTCGAGGTGGTTGGTCGGCTCATCGAGAAGGAGAACATCAGGACGCTGCAAAAGTATCTTTGCCAACTCTATTCGCATACGCCATCCACCACTGAACTCGCTCGTTGGGCGTTCAAAATCAGTTCTTTTGAATCCAAGACCGGTAAGCGTGCGCTCTATTTCCGCCTCATAATTCTCGCCTCCGAGCATCATATAACGTTCATGTTCCTGTGTGAACTTATTCACGAGCGCCATATAGCTTTCGCTCTCATAATCAGTACGTTCCGAGAGTTCCGCATTCATACGGTCTATGTCTTCCTTTAATTTCGTATTTCCTGCAAATGCCTTACGCGTCTCTTCGCGCACCGTTGTATCATCGGAGAGCTTCATTACCTGTGGAAGATAGCCTATTGTGGTATCGTTTGGCACAGCCACGACACCCGAAGTCGGCTTCTGTTGCCCGCACAAAATCTTAAGCATCGTCGACTTCCCGGCTCCGTTCTTACCGACAAGCGCTATCCTATCCTTGTCGTTAATAACGTAGCTTACGCCTTGAAACAACGGTTTCACTCCAAACTCAACCTTTAATCCTTCTACAGAAATCATCTATACCTTATTATATATATATTACTTAGGAAACAGGCGCAAGCCTCTGCTATTCAATATTGATTTGGGCCGTTCCTGCTTGTTCCATATATGCAAAGGTATGCAAAATATACGAAATCAGGCACAGAGGTAATAAAGATTTTGGCGTTTTAAGAGAAAAAGATACGCTAAATATTCAAACATCCGACACTATCAAGAATATGACCATACCTATCCCCTCTCTGATTAAAGCCATTTCAGGATATATTCTATATACTATTGAAACCCAACCATATCTGTTTCGAAACCACTTTTATCTCTTATCGTGAATGTTTTCTCATTGTTTTTAGCTAAATTTGTGCCACAATTAATATATATATATGAAACGTTGACAAGTCCGTCATAAGCTCGTCGGCACAAACAAATTACATCAATGAATATATTCACAAAGAGAATAGCGACACAACTAAATTTACCCGAACAAAAGGTTGAAAACACGCTGGCGTTGCTTGAAGAGGGCTGCACCATACCATTCATATCGCGCTACCGCAAAGAAAAAACGGGCGGAATGGACGAGGTTCAGATTGCGCAGATTGCCGAAATGAATGACAAATGCAAAGAGATAGCCAAGCGAAAGGAGACGATTATAAAGACTATCACCGAGCAGGGAAAGATGAATGCAGAACTGCAACAGCGCATAGACAACTGCTGGGAGGCGACGGAACTGGAAGACATTTACCTGCCTTACAAGCCGAAACGCCGCACAAGGGCACAGATTGCGAGGGAACAGGGACTGGAACCATTAGCAGACATCATCATGTTGCAACGCGAACGCAATCCTATAGAAGCTGCTCAGCGGTTTGTCGGAGGTAATGTAGCCGACAGAGAGGCTGCGATAGCCGGAGCAAAAGACATCATTGCCGAAAGGATAAGCGAGGACGAACGGTCGAGAAACCAACTGCGAGGGGCTTTCAGGCGTTCGGCCATTATATCATCGAAGGTTGTAAAGGCCAAGAAAGATACTGAGGAGGCTCAGAAATACACCGACTACTTCGACTTTTCAGAACCATTACGACGCTGTTCTTCACACAGACTGCTTGCCATACGACGCGGCGAGAACGAGGGTATATTGCGTGTTAGCATATCGCCCGACGATGAAGAGTGCATAGAAAAACTAAAAAGACACTATGTGCGCTATCCCGGCCCGTGCGGAAACATCATCCATGAAGCGGCGGAAGACAGCTACAAACGTTTGTTGAAGCCGTCGATAGAAAACGAGTTTGCCGCTCTGAGTAAGGAGAAAGCAGACGAGGAAGCAATCAAAGTGTTTGTGGAAAACCTGCGACAGCTATTGCTTTCCGCGCCTCTCGGACAGAAGAGGGTACTGGGAGTAGACCCCGGATTCCGCACCGGCTGCAAGACGGTTTGCCTCGACGAACAAGGTAATTTGCTACATCATGAGGCCATTTTCCCACATCCGCCAAAGTCGATGACATTCCAAGCAGCCAAAGCCGTGGAGGAAATGCTGCGCAAATATCACATTGAAGCTATCGCAATCGGTAACGGAACGGCAAGCAGGGAGACAAGGGAGTTCATCGACGGTTGCGTGGCAAAGGCGAAGGCTGAGAACGGCAAGGACATTAAGGTGTTTGTTGTGAGCGAGGACGGTGCATCCGTCTATTCGGCATCGAAGGTGGCAAGAGATGAATTTCCTAACGAGGATGTAACCGTAAGGGGTGCCGTGTCGATAGGACGACGGTTGATGGATCCTTTGGCGGAGCTTGTGAAGATTGATCCTAAAAGCATCGGCGTGGGACAATATCAACACGATGTGGACCAAACGAAATTGAAACATTCGCTCGACAGAACCGTAGAAAGTTGCGTAAACACCGTTGGAGTGAACCTAAACACGGCCTCGCAGCATCTTCTGACATACGTAAGCGGTCTCGGACCGATGCTCGCCAAGAATATTGTAGACTATCGGAAGGAAAACGGAGCGTTTACCTCGCGCACCCAACTTAAGAAAGTTCCGCGTCTCGGACCGTCTGCTTACCAACAATGCGCGGGATTCTTACGCATCCCCGAGGCCAAGAATCCGCTCGATAACAGTGCCGTGCATCCCGAAAGCTATCATATCGTGGAGCAGATGGCAAAGGACTGTGGATGCAGCGTAGCCGAACTGATAGGCGAAAAGGAACGCAGGAAGAATATCAAGATAGACAAATACGTAACCAAAGACATAGGTCTGCCTACCCTGACCGACATTATGAAGGAATTGGAAAAGCCGGGAAGAGATCCTCGCGAACAGTTAGAGGAGTTCAATTTCGACCCTAACGTGAAGGAAGTTAGCGACTTGATTGCAGGAATGGAACTTAACGGCATCGTGACAAACATAACCAACTTTGGCGCATTTGTAGACATCGGTGTCCACCAGGACGGACTCGTTCACATCTCGCAACTTGCCGACAGATATGTCAGCGACCCGACAGAAGTGGTGAAACTGCACCAACACGTTCGCGTGCGTGTTGTGGAAGTAGATATGAAACGCAACCGTATATCACTGTCTATGAAGTCGTTATAATCTATTTAGGGTTATAGCGATTTCTTATCGTTAAGAATATCAAGTTCAATAAATAAAAGGATATAACAACAAAAAAGGTTGTGCCAGCGCAATGCGGCACAACCTTTTCTCTTATTTTAAGATAATGTTTACTTTACCTTATCAACAATTGCCTTGAATGCTTCAGGATTATTTACGGCGAGGTCTGCAAGAACCTTACGGTTCAAATCGATACCTGCCTTATGAAGAGCACCCATCAACTGTGAATAGCTCATACCCTCAAGACGTGCGGCAGCGTTGATACGCTGAATCCACAATGCGCGGAATGTACGTTTCTTATTACGGCGATCACGGTAAGCATAAGTCAAACCTTTCTCCCAAGTGTTCTTTGCTACCGTCCAAACATTCTTACGAGCTCCGAAATAACCTTTTGTGAGCTTCAGAATTCTTGTTCTCTTTGCTTTTGATGCAACGTGATTTACTGATCTTGGCATAGTTTTGTTCCTTTTTTAATGTTTGACTAATGATTAACGAAGATTGAGCAAATCGCGAACCTGCTTTTGGTTGCAGTTGTCTACTAATGTCATTTGAGCCAGATTTCTCTTCTGCTTCTTGGTTTTCTTAGTCAAGATATGACTGTGGTAAGCGTGCTTTCTCTTAATCTTACCTGTACCGGTGAAACGAAATCTTTTCTTTGCGCCGGCGTTTGTCTTTACTTTTGGCATTTTTTTATGTTTTAAATTGTTATTATATTATAGCGGCAACGCATATACCGGGCGTTACGCACCATGTTTTTTCTTATCTTAGACAATGGAACACATTGCGAAATGTCTTCCAGCCCCGTCCTGTCGGATTATTCTGTCAGTTTCTTCAGCACGTCAGCACCGTTCTTTGCGTTATCGAAAAGGCCACCACCTGCAGGTGCAACGCTTTCCTCTGACTTTGCTCCGGCTTTCTTAGCTTCCTCCGCAGCGAGCTTATCGCGCTTCTGCTGGCTCTGCTTTGCCACTCCGGCTTTTTTCGGAGCGAGGAACAGGAACATCTTCTTGCCTTCCAACTTCGGCAACTGTTCCACCTTTCCGTATTCCTCCAAGTCATTGGCAAAGCGCAACAGGAGTACTTCACCCTGCTCTTTGAAAAGAATAGAACGACCACGGAAGAATACGTATGCGCGCACCTTATTACCTTCTTCGAGGAATTCAATGGCGTGCTTCAACTTAAATTTATAATCGTGGTCATCGGTCTGAGGTCCGAAACGAATCTCCTTGACTTCCTGCTTCACCTGCTTCTGCTTCATCTCTTTCTGACGTTTCTTCTGCTGGTACAGGAACTTAGAATAGTCGATGAGGCGGCAAACCGGCGGTTGAGCATTCGGTGAGATTTCAACAAGGTCAACGCCCTCGTTTCGAGCCATATCTAAAGCCTTACGGGTTGGCATAACCTCTGAGCCATCTTCACTCACAACACGCACTTCCCTAACGCGAATCTGTTCGTTCACGCGGTACTGATTCTTTATTTTGTCATTCTTCATCAAACTATTTTAAATGTCTTTTTCTTGCTAAACGGCTGCAAAGTTACAATAATTCAGGTAATTACCAAAATATTTCCGATGTTTTTTCCATACATTTTATATTATAGAGCACCTTAAAAAACGCCAAGTCGGAACATCATAAGTAATAGTACAGAAAAAATACAAGCGTCATGTACAGTTTGTACATGGCTCTTGTACGGTTTGTACAAGGCTTTTGTACTAAAAGTACATGGGCTTTGTACTAAAAGTACATAGGCTTTGTACTAAAAGTACACGGGCTTTGTACTAACACAATACTGAATTTATCAAGGAATTAATATAATATTTAACCCGCATTATTCATACTGATCCGTTATGAATAATGCGGGTTAGATAATGTAATTAAAGGCTAAGCTCATATACGCCATTAGGAGCTTTACGCCTGAGAACCTCCATATCAAACTCCTTACCAATGACAATACCGTGATCACGAAGTATTCCTTCGACAGTCTTACGTGCCAACTCCGGATGGTTATTCTCATCGCTAAGATGGCACAACCAGACCATACGAAGATTAAGAGTGGCGTTTTCCACTAAAGCCGCAGCACAGTCTTCATTGCTGAGATGGCCAAAGTCGCTCGCGATGCGCCTCTTCAATATTTCCGGATACTTGCCATCACGCAGCTTTTCCACTCCATGATTAGCCTCTATCACGAGGTAATTGGATTTTCGGATATACTTCTTTATCTCTTCTGTGATATGCCCGCAATCCGTAATAATGGTAAATACAATATTGGAATACTCAATGCAGTAGCCAACATTATCTGCACTGTCATGGGGCACGGCGAAAGGAGTAACAGCAAACTCACCTATCTTTATAGTCTCTCCTTTAGTAAGAAACCTTTTCAGAGAATCATCAATCTTATTTTTGACACACCAATTCCTATATATGCCCTGATGCACTTCCAATGTTGAATACACGGGCAAATGGTTGTCTGAGCAAACAGAACCGACAGACTTCACATGGTCAGCATGATCATGTGTAACCAATATATTATGTATGTCTGATATATGCAGTCCGTAATCGTGAAAGTATTTTTTCAACTTCCTCACACCTACGCCACAGTCTATCATAATACCGTCCGTATCAGTATAGAGGAAATAGCAGTTTCCACTACTCCCACTACCAAAAGAAATAAATCTTAACATCTTGTAATAGCTTTGAACGACAAAGATAATACAAAAAGTAAACAACACAAAATAAATTAATATTATTTCATATCAGAAGGGTAAACCCACTGCGAAATGGAACGTGAAATCACGACTAAAGTCCGGATGCAATATAGGATAATGCTCTTTGCTTACCTCATACACAGGATTAACACCCTTCATACCCATATCCATACGTATGATGAAATAGTCGAAGTTCAATCGTAATCCCAAACCGTATGCCATAGCTATCTGCTTATAGAACTCCGAAACCTTAAATTGTCCACCCGGTTGTTCCTCGTATGCCCGCAAAGTCCAAATGTTTCCGGCATCGACAAACACTGCCCCATCAAATTTCCAAAATAGATGAGTGCGATACTCTGCATTCAAATCGAGTCTCAAGTCGCCGGTCTGATTAATGAAATCAATGTTTCCATCCGTGCCGCGGAACTTTCCCGGGCCTAACTCCCTCACACTCCAGCCTCGCACGGAGTTGGCACCTCCCGAAAAATAGCGTTTCTCAAAGGGAAGGATATTACTGTTTCCGTATGGATAAGCTACTCCCAGGCCTGCATGAAGCACCACTTGATTGCGACTATCAAACCGAAATATCTTTGAATAATCAAAATCAAACTTTGCATATTGTGCGTATGCTATATTAAATAATGTGTACTGACCGTCGGAATTTCTTTCCATATTTACAACTTTCGACAAACAATTAAGGAAATTTCCGGCAGTCTCAATATTGGCGCGCAACGACTGAGAGGCATCGCTATACGCAACACCAAATCCCACCTTCATGATGAAAAGGTCTTCGTAGTTATACCTTAATATAGCATTACGGCTTGAAACATCATCGAGATAATCTTCCTTGAACTTCGTAGAAATCCACGGCATATAAACATAATTCAAGTCAAGAAGGTCTAAATTATAAGATAACTGTTTCTTCGGAATGCTCCAACGGTATTTCCAAACTGTAGAAAAGACGCGCCTATGAAACTCCGGCCTGTTTTGCAGATTCCAGCTTACTGCGACTTCCGACGTAGCGGTACTCTGCCGCTTAAACTGACGAGATAAGAAAGGCGCAAGCAAACGGGGAAATTGCAACTTTGCTTCTACTCCATACTCCTCATAATCATGATTTTCATAGCCTTCCAATCCGCTGATAGCCTCAAAGGCTCCACGCAACTGAACGCTGAAAAGTTCTGAACCATGAAAAAGGTTGCGGTTCTGATAAGTCAAAGACGCCGCAACTCCCAAATCGCCGGCCGTATTAGTACCTTCGGGTTGAAAAGATATTGTATTCGGTTTCTGCGGTGATATTCTTATCCTACAATCAAGCAATCCCGAATCCGGAATCTCCACAAAACTAATATCTGTATATCCCACAGCCCCGAGTCTGCTGAAATTATTATAAGTCTTCTGCAAATCCGAAGAGCAAAAATACTTCCCAGCCTCTATCGCTGTCGTATTCTCAAGAACCTTCTGCCTCAGATTAAGTCCCGCAGAGTCATTACTCGCAAACGACACATTACGCACGATATAACGCGGATGCAATGTCTCGGGAGCAGAAGCATTCCTTTTGTACTTATATAGATGCAGCATTACATCTACATCCTTCGAACCGCTAACCGAATCCGCAGTATATCCAATAAAATCTTTATTAAAATGATAATACCCGCTGTCATTCAATATTTTAGTAAGCCGCTTACGCTCATTATCAAGGCTTGTAACCGTGAACTGTTGGGGCGACACGCCCTGCAAAATATGCGGAGCAAGCACTTGCGCCACCACAGAATCCTGTATGTCATATCCGAACGAACGAATAAAGAAAGGCTTGTTTAGATGAATCGTATATATTGCATCCAATTTTCTGCCTTTAACCTTCGTCTTCAAGTCGACTGTGGCATTCATATAACCCATATTATACATTGCCGAGCGCAAATCGTCACATGACAAACGAGCCTGAAGAGTATCATAAATTACGGGTTCCTCACCAAGATTCCGCAGAGTCCGGTTTATCCATTTAGTAGTATCAGAACCCGAAAGCGAATATGTTCTAAGAGGAATCTTAAATATAGAGAACCATTTAGAATTACCTTTCTGTCTCACGTATGGCTCCAGCATAGAGGCATCAAAGCTCTTAGTATCTGCTTTTATCTCTACGCTTTCAAGCAAATACTCGTTCTCCGGCACAAATTTAGTGGAGCTACACGCACAGATAAGTGCACACGACAGCAATATAAAAAGATATTTCCTCAACATATAATTTATCTACAAGAGTGCAAAGATAATGCAATTCACGTTGACAGCAAAACATTAGCAACTTAAAGATTGATAAAATATCACTACTCATAAGCGTTTGATGACAATCTTTTATTAACTTTGCATATCATATTATATAAATTTACGAATACTTAATCGTACAATATTATGCAACAATCAACATACAAGAAAAGAAGCATCAACGCTTGTATCACCGAAGGATATAAATTATACAAGCTCAATTTGGGCAACATCATAAAAGCTACATGGAAAGAAAATGCCGTCACAAGTATCGCTTGTGCCATTCTGCTGGTAGCCTTAACACGGTTTAATTCCCCTCTTAACTATATCATTGGAGGTATCGCGGCCATAGCTTTCCTTATATGTCTGGCCATATATGAAAAGAAAATAATCAAAATAAAAGGAGAAGGCGCGCCATATCACTGGCATAAAAAACTCCTTTTCAGCAACTTTGGCTCTTTCTTTTCAATGGTTCTACTCACAAGTATAATCAACATAACGATATTCGCACTTATTTGCATTCCTTTGATTATCATGCTTTTGGCGTCACATCTTAATCAAATAGGAATAGAATATGGCGATACTGACGGCATTCCCGGCTATTTCAACATTCTGCTTTTCTTCGTTTGCGGCATTTCCGCATTCGTTATCTTGCACATACAAGTATGGCAAACATTCACAGCTTGTTATTTATATGAATCGGCTGAGGCAAAAAACGAGTCGACAGAAACCAGCAACAAGTAGAACCGGGGGCAACCGACACTACCTGCCCCCTCCTGTTGACTTAGACAATCCTACTTTTTGCACTCCGGTATTCAGTCCCTGCTTAACCATTGTCTTTACTATATTATCGCCGTATTGCCTCCAAAAGGTCTTCATATACTCATTAATCTCACTGCCCCGCTTTTGCATTTTAAGTAATTGCTTATAATCCCGATGCCAATGCCTTAGCTTTTCGTTACGTGTTGCGTCCAGAGAAAAATGACAATTTTCCGTAAGCCGTACCTTAATATTATATTCACCGGTTCCCCACATTCTTTCCATTCCACTTATCGGCATATATGAGCGGGGAACTATAAAGCAATCGCCTTCCATCTCCACATATTCTGTTTGCAGTCCGTTTCCCTGCGCCGCATTGGCATTATCTCTTAAATACTGTCTGTTTCGCTCAACCTCCGCCCTTGAGTAATGATAAGTTTCTACGCCATCCGGTATAGTAATATTCATATTGAAAGTTCCAAGTGGCACGTTCTGCTGTACCATAACAGCCTCGTTAATCCATGAAGAATATAAGGATATGTTCACTCCTACGGTAAGATGCTCACGCTCTGAGAACGAAAAACTGTTATCACGCTCACTCATTCGGGCACTTGTCATTCTTATTCCATTAGCACCAAGATTGGGCAGGTGGCAGGCATAAGGATTGAAAGAAATGGTATCTACCACCAAATGGAACTTACTATGCTGAAAGAGATGGCTCAACCGCGTTGTATCTATGTGGCATGACAGATATATCAACTCGGTGCCATTGCGCAATCCGCGAATAGAAATGCCATCAAAATTAATGTTAGACGGGTCTAATGCTCCATATCTTGAGGTTTCCCGATAAAAATCTTTCAAACCTTTGACAGATGTTATGCTGTCTGTATAACTACACTCCTTTTCTATCATCCCCATCCATTGGCTCTTCTGTCTCTTTCGCATCTTTGCAAGATTTATCACCTCGGTAGCAGCAATGTCAACCAATGAGGGTATGACTCCAAATCCGGCAGCTTTCAATATATCAGCCATCGCACTTCGTGAAGCCCCTCGTTGTTGCAGATTATGAACCATAGATGTTATCTTCATCCGTTTTTCGGGATTCATGGAGTTAATGCTTACCTGCCATTCTTCTGTAGCCAAAGGGTCTTTTCCCTGCACGGTCTGTTTATGGGCACTTGTCATATTGAGTGCAGATTCTGCCTCTTGCATTGTCTGTCCGAATGTGTTTAATGAAAAGAATAACGCAAATAGCGTAATAAGATTTTTTGTTTTCATATATTTATTCATTTTATAGCATCTATCATTATGAACGCATTACGATACTGCGGTTCATCGTAATAATCATTATCTACTATTACAAATTCCGTCATCGTATTCGCATTAAACTTCCGTTTTAATCTATCATCCTCAGGTTGTGTCTCGCCAAAGGTATCCCTGGCCTGCATAAACGCACGATGTGGAGGCATTCCTGTTTGGAGATTCTTGTGGAATTGCGAAATCAAGAGAGACGTTGCCCTGTCATCAACATTCCACAAACTGACCAACATACTTTCCACTCCGGCATTCTTGAGTCCGCGCTGAATACCGAACACGCCGTCTGCCGTAACATATCCCAATCCTGTCTGGCACGCTGAAATGATAGCCATAGACACATTTGAGAGGTCGCTCTCCGCTATTTCCTTTGCGGAAAGGATGCCATCCATTTTATTAGAGTCGAAGACATCAGACATTATATTGGTATTTGCGCCCGCCAATGCAATGCCACATTGAGATAAGGACTCATCGCTCATACTCGTTTTTATGTCCGTGCTCTGCGGTATCTCCGATGCTCCGAAATATCCGTGTGTCGAGATATTAATAATCGGATATTTAGAACATAGTTTGCGGAAAGCATATTCAGTCGCAGTATTGCCTGTCAGCAAGGTATCCCGACTACAATACCGCACCGAATGTATGGAGTCGGCCTCCTGCATTGTACCGGGAAGATAGCCAAAACTAACCTGCATATTTTGCAGATAAGAATAAGCATCAGAATCATTGCCATCCTCTGTAATCGTATTGCGGGCATCGTATTGTATTCCGCCTACAATCAAAGCGGAATCAGTATGCACCTCTGTAACATCCATAAGACGTCGCGTAGAGGTAAGGCGGAAAACTTCAACATTCTTTAGATTGTCAGGCAACATATACTCGATAGCCAACTGATGCAAATAGCCATCCGGCGCGAAATATACTTTATCAGGATGTCCGATGGCAGCACATAACTCCTTTTTCCATATAAGTGCACACAACGTAGAGTCATTATATATATCATTTTTCCAATATCCTGATGCTGTATAGATTCTATCCCGATTCGTCAATCCTTCAATTTCATAATCCATAAAATCGTCAGGCGATGGCATAGTAACCCAGCGTGGCGTTCCCGTCTTTCGCAAGACAAGCGCACCCATCCTTGCCTTTCCGCCTTTCTCGTATTGCACAAATTCTATGGCAGCACAACCAACAGGAAGACGCGATTGGATATTCTTCCATGTATATCCTAATGATTTCAAAGCAATATCGCTTGTTTTGCCATATCCCGACATCCGATTAATCTGCAATAACAAGCCCTTATTGAACAACGTTACATCATAGAGAAAATCTGGAGCAAGTTGCTCCAGTTGATAACAGTCTGCAACGAATGGGCGCATGCGCATCCAATAGTCCTGACGTTCAGCCGCCGTCATTGTGGATAAAGAACAGAGTGCATCGGTCTTGCACCACGCGAAATACTGTTTATAACATTTCAGAGCTTTTGAATCAATATCAGGCCTATCCGACAAAATCATAATTTTCCCTCTCTTTCGCAGGAGTTCATAATACCCCTCGGATGAGCGTGGATATTCTTTCACCAGCTTATCAATTAGGTCTAAGGCCGCGTTTGTATCACCGACACGGGCAAGACACATTGCCATCTGGCTCTGAAGTTGCAGATATGTTGCGTCTTTATCGTCTACCTCGCCACGCTCCCATGCGTCCCGATAAGCATACAAAGCCATTTCTGTATAAGACAACGCGTTATCATATTCTCCTATTTTATAATACAACTGCGCCAACTCCCTGTGTATGAGTGAGGCTTTATCCAAATGGCGATAGAAGAAACTATTTGTATTATAAATATGTAATGCGTTATGGAACAGCATTTCGGCTATCCTATAAGACTGCGAATCATAATTTCCATTCTCATAATGCCAGTCTGCATACAACTTAAACAAGTCGGCCGTAAACTCCAAAGAGTCTATATGGTTAAGTTTGCCGGCATTACTCCTTTGCATCAACAGGCTCTCAAGCGAATCTGCCATTAAGGCAATGCCGCGTCTATAACTTCTGTCATAGTAACGATTGCCTTCGGAAACGATAGAGTTTGCTTGCTGACGGAAATTATCGTCATCGTCCATAGAGAGATTTTGCGGAAATGCAGACCCCCAAATGCAAACCGACATAAGCAATATCAACATCAAACGCTTCATCATTTTCTGGTGTTATGGTTGATAATAACAAATGGTTGAGGCTTAGAACTCTTATTCTCAACTATCAGAACCACTTCATTTGAGTTCCTAATAGTTCCAGCATTGCATTCTATCGTTATCGTTCCGGCACCCATATCACATTTTCCTTTTGCGGCACTGCCGGCTAAAGTCACCTTCAAATCAGGCGTTGCCGACTTGTTGAAAGGAACTATAACAAATGTCTGTTTGCCTTTTCTTCCACGCAAACAATACCATACCGTAGACTTTGCCTTTAGCGTTCGCTCGTATAAAGAATAGTCAAACCTTGCATCTTCTCCATTTATCATGTCTCCATGAGTGCTCACATACTTCCTTGAACCTTCGGCTTTGAACAATATCCTATTCAGCTTAAAACCTTTTACCCTATCTGAGGGCTTACATTCTTCCGGTCTTACCGAACCGGTTTCATTCATCGGAGTCCACTTCATATCAGCAGACAAGATGCCGGTCGCTTTCTTAAAGTTTGCTTCTGTGGACACACGCAGTAACTTGACAACGTTTACAAGCGAAGCCAACTCCTTGTCTGTCTGAGCCGACAAAGGCATAAGATAGCCACACAACGACAGCAATATAATGCAAATAGTTATTTTTCTCATATTATATACTTGTCATATCTCTATCATTTCATCAGGCCAAAAATCCGCTTTCCGTTCATTTGAATACGGTATAATGCTTTTCTTCAGCTTTCTTCCTTCATTTACTGAAAGAACTTTATCCAATTCCATACGGGCCAACCCGTATATTTCATGAGCTGTTGGTCGGTCATCAGGGTTGAAAGACAAGCACTGCTGCACCAAATTGCTCAACGCTGGCAATGACTTTCGCATATAAGGAAGAGGAGAACCATAATGTTGCGCACGCCCTCCCAAACCATTAAACACGAAACTACCCATATATAAATGGAATATTGTCGCCCCAAGAGACCATACATCTGTCATCGAAGAAGCATCGGGAAGCACTTCCGGAGCTGTAAAACGATGAGAGTTTCTACATATAGAATGTTTGTCATCCATACAAGAATGCGATGGAGAACATAGGCTAAAGCCTGTTAAGAGGAATTGTTTGCCATCCCATAATATATTAGAAGGATTCACATTATGATGTATATATCCTGCGGAATGAATGCAATCCAACGCACTACATATATCATGTATCAACCGCCAAATCATTCTGACAGAAACATGACCTGCCACACAATCAACCGAACGCCCTTCACAATACGGAAAAACAACAATAGAATGGCCTTCATATTCAAGTTTTCCTATCGGTTTCAGGATGTTTGGATTCGTAAAAATGCTTGCAGCCAGGTATTCATGCTCTGCAATAAGTTTCAATTCTGCCGTTTTTTCATAAATCTTAAATGCCACAACAGAATTATCTTGAAATATTGCAGACCATACTTCCACACTCTCACCCATACCAATAAGATTGTCCAAGCGATATTCTGCTATGGTTTGCCCCCGATAAAAACGACTGCTTTTCATTTTCTTCCACCTCCCTTTGCCAATTCGTTTACAGGCACAGAATACATCCGTTCGCCTCCGCTGCCATCTATTCGTGAAATAACGCCAACGGCGTATACCTTTCCATCATTGAACATCAGTGCCGGTCCACCGGAATATCCGCGTATCAACTTTCCGCTATGAACTATCATTGAGCCAGACATATAGCCTAACCGAACCTTTCCATCCACGGTTTCAAAGCTCGAAGTCTTATATTCCGGATATCCCATAAAGTAGAGTCTTTGCTGTTCTTTAATCAACGACGGTAACTGTTGACCAGGCAGAAGCGTGATTTTTCCGACACTATCCGTTCTCATCCACGCAATATCTCCAAGCATCATGTCCTTATTAGAATAGGTTTCCTTCACGTTTCTCCAATAATATACAGTATTAAAATCTCCTATTTCTACAATATTATCCCGACTATTGTCATAACGGAACACAGTAGAGCGAACCGCTTTCCCATATTGTTCCGTACCGAATGTGCCTCGATAGAAATTACAAACAGCCACTACCCTATATGTCGTATCATTGTCATGCAGTTGATTATACGTCTCTGCTTCCAATGCCCAGCGCGTCGGCAGCGATTTCAAATCGGACAATGTGTTTAGTTTATAAACAGAGTCGTCGGCCAACCAGGGCTCTATACAGTGCCTTGCGGTTATCAAGCGACGGTCGTCGGTTATAAAAGCTGTACCGGTTATGGCGTGCCCTTCTTCTTTTATATATGAATATCTATTGATTTCCTCTTCACCATCAGGCGTAATTCGCATAAGAATCACAGAATCAACACTAATTCGCAATACACTTTCTTTTACGGAATCAAGACGCGATTGTATTTCTTTCTCCTTATTATTTAATGTATATACATATATTCCAAGCAACAAGAACAATACAAAAGGGATTATTGCCAATAGGGATAGTACCCATCGGGAAGGCTGTGCTGTCATTTGCATTATTACTCCATCCGTAGTAAATTTTCCATCTTTATTTACCCTGAATAAAAGTTCCTGCGTTTCATCTTCAAACGATATGAGGTCTCCGTCTTTAAGATAATGTACTAAAGAAACTTCCACGCCATTGACAAATGTCTTTATTGTCTCAGACATAGGCATGAGCATCCACTCACCAGCAATGTGCCCGGCTTTTATTAAAGCCAGACTTTCATCCTCGTATAGGCTACTATTCTCCAAGCGTACATCACTGTAAACCGACTGTCCTATATACAATTCGCCGGCTAACGACGCAACACATTCCCCTTTTTTATGAAATGCGTCCGTCCTTTGGTATCTCAAAGTATAATAAATCCTTGTCTCTATACTGTCATCCATGCCTTATTTCCTCATAGAATGTCTTAGCCATAAGCGGAATACAAGCGGTAAGGTCATAATCATAGACTTTGACATTCTTCCCAGTCTCATCCTCTTCCAACTCGTCGTATGCCCGCAAATCATAATGAATATTCCTATTTTTATATTCATTCTTGCGCGACTTTATATCTTCTTTTATAATATTCAGCTCTTCATCCGTGCAAGGGCGCATTCCTTGTATAAGGCGTTCGACACACCAACGGTTATGCTCTGTCTCGGACAAAGTCTCTATCTCGTCTTGTGTCAAGGCATAGAAAGTATCGAAATCGCCAATATCATGCCCTAACGATCTCATCTTTGAAGATATGGTCATAACATTATAGATATTGGAAAAGCGCTTTTTCAAAGACTTTTCTTTCCGCCAAGACTCATCGACTTTATCCGATGGCAATTCCGTAGGCACACCTACATCGCCATAACTACAATTATAAAAGTATTTAAGCAACTTCGCCAACCTCACCAACGGCTGTTGTACATTATATCCACAGTCGACCATTCCAAAAGGATATATACGATATTGCATAGAAGAACCAAGCATTTCGGCAACGTCTTTAGTATGCAACTTCACGTAGACCGGTATCTCATGTTCGTATATTTTAGCGGACAAAGACATACTTTCCTCAAGGTTTACCCGATCGTCATCATGGGATATAAAAAAGGAAAGTTGCCTTGTTCCACTGTCTATCCAATCATTTATCTTCCTTGACACTTCGGGAAAACAAATGCCTTTATTCACAAATTCCCACTCAACATCAACAAACTCACTTCGTTTGCAATGATACATGGGATAATGGAAATCCACTTTCTTATTAACAACATCAACTATACGATAGTATGAATTGTCGAACAGATGCCTGTATTTCGCGATAAACAAATTGCATTTATCCATTATAGAGTCGCCAACTATCGTAATGCGTGTCCGTATAGGCCGCTCATCTTTCGGATGATAATTAGGATAGTGCGCGACCAAAGCTGCATGAACAGCCAATGCCTCTGCCTGACTACCGAAGCCACTGATAACAACATGAACCTTATTCTTACCATCGCAGCATATCCCCTCTCCATCCAATGCAGGATAGGAATTATCCTTTATTCCTGGCATTTGGACAAGAACATTTTTTGCCCATACATCTTCCATTGTAAACGGATATACTTCAAATGCTTCGCTTACGACATCTGGCAAATCCATTGTTTGCAAAATCCGCAGACTCACAGGGCATTGGAGTAGCAAATGAACCACAGGACGCTTCTTTACACTAACAGGCAGTGCTGCCAAACGGCTTAGGAGCGATATCGCCTTACGGTCTTCTTCTATTTTATCGTTTACATTTGGTGATGTAAGTATAAATATCTGTTCCCATACACAAGCATCATACATCACCTCTTCATGCAGACAACATACGTCCATTTCCACATTTGCATTCCGCAACTGCGTCTCTATATCTTCCTTTATCGGGTGTTGCCCCACAATCAGACACCTGTTATTCATAATTGCCCCCAAAGTATTATTTACTCTTTCCCTTTGCTGTGGCTTCCTTTATCATCGGAATAGAGTCATAATTGATTATAACACCGTCTCTTGCTTCCTCTATGTTGTAATTGAATGGAGCGGTAGTTACATTTTCAATACCTCTCGCATTTATCTTCTTAAGGAACTTTATCACGGCATTCGGGATTATGAAGTTTGATTTCTTTTCGTTATCTTTGAAAACATTAAAATATAGAAACATATCCTTCTTATAGTTCTTACCATCTTCATCCACAAAGAACAGTTTGACCATATTCCTGTTTGCCCATTCATTTATGGTATAGAATTGACTTCCCAACAAACAGAATGGACCGATATTCAATTCTTCATATTCATTAGTATCATAATATATGTACTCATAATGCTCAGGAATAAGCGTTGAATCTTTCAACCCTTTCATATATTCATTACGCGTGCCACTCGTATAATTAGTAACATAACAAGTTATCTTCGGGTCTTTAATCCATTCACTAAGTTCTTTTGGAGTTATTACATTCTTGTCTGAAGTCAGCTTTTCCTTTAACTCTCCCTTCGCATATACGGCAAGTGTATCATAGGTTAAATGATATTCTACGAGTGCGCCTTTATCGCAGTTTCTTTTATAAAAGTTAATAAAGTCGGCATCATTAATGCGGCTTGCCGATAAAGACACCGTAAAAAATCTGTTACTATCCTTAAGATGTTCCTGAGTATGTCCCTTTCTTGTAACGAGATCTTCTTTTAATAAAGCCCACGAACTGCCTGTCGGCATATTAGCGTACAACAAGCTCGGGTCGTCTTTCACATCCACATTCAACACATCTGCTATATATCTATAAACAGAACCACCGCCGGCAAGTTGCACAATCTGTCGGGGATAGTGTGTCGAGAAATAATTCAGACAACAAAAAAATACTATCAATGAGGCAACGACAATGGAAAATATTGATGCAAAAAACGTCTTTTTGTTGTTCTTCACCTTCTTTATGACATCATGACGCTCCTCTTTTATTTTATCCCTTACAAAAGTTCTTATCCTTCCCTTCGCTTTCAGCACAAGTTCTTCATTGTTCTTGTACTCTATATAATAAGAGTTCAGCAAAGTGTTCATAAGGATTTCAATATGCTTGATGTCCTCTGTATTTTCTTCAAAACTTTTCAAGAAGACTTTTATCTTTGGACGTTTGTCCTTATCCTGCTTCTTTGCCGCGAGTTTGAACTCGTTTTCTGTGTTCTTACCAATCCTCCCGTCAAGGACAAACAACACCAAATCAGCCTCATGCTCTATATAATGATTATAGTCTTCCTGCCTATCACCGAAATTCTCATACGACTTCATTATGATAGTAATATCACGCCCTTTCTTGTTATATTCATCATTCAGGTCATTGGCAAGCGCTTTCAGCAAAAGTCTCTGCTCTTTTAACCCCTTAGCTCCGGCGATAAAAATCTGGATCTTACTCATAGTCTAACAATTTAATATCGATTATTATGTTTATTCAAAGTTCTTACCTTGTCTTTTCATATAGGAAACGACCGTAGTCTTTACCACATTATAGTCATATTCCTGGGTACTTACATCAAGTTCTTTCCAATCTACGATGCAACGATGTTGCTTGGCCAAAATATTACAAGTCCCATCCGTACATTTCTTCACATCATCAGACATAGCTACATATCCTTTCATTAGATGGGAAGCATTCCATCTGTTATGCTCGCAAACAGACACATTATACAGGCACGTGAGCCAAGAATTAAGCTCGCCACCATCCTTCTGCCCACAGACAGTCTTCCAATCTGGCAAGGCCGGTAGTGTCTGTCTGTCATCAAGACCAAGTAGCCGTTCTTTAGTATAGCTGTGCATACAGTTTGCCTTATCTTGTCCTTCTTTGCGGCGCAAACTCTTTCTCCCCTGCAACAAACCATACTTTTTGATTTCTTTCTCCCGTCTCTGTTCCCATGTAATCCTGTTTTTATCGACATCACTATAAGCCTTATAAAATTCTTTGGAAAGCATTTCCAAATGGTTATCCATCACAATATGACGCTTATAGATATCCCCAACACCTCCGAAATAAGAGACGCAATCAACAAACTGGTTATATACTTTAACGGCTGTGTCGAACAACTGGCGGTTAGTCTCATTATACAAACGCACGAAGATTCTGAACTTATCGAAACCGCCAAGCCTGTATTGCTGGGCATACTCGAATATAGAAGCTGCCACGGCAATATTTACATCATCATCACCGGCTGCCACAACAACATAATTCAGACTATGAATGTTATCGTGCATGAAACTGATGAAATCTGACGAGAACGCATTCATATCATGCAATACGACTTCCCGTATCTGCGGAAGCGCCGGAACATCTTGCAAGAAGTCGGCTATATGTCCCTTTATGCCATTATCGATGATATGTATCTCCACCGGCGACTTCGTTCCGTCTGGTCCGGCAAAAGCCGAGAACTCATAAAGAAAACGCAAAGCATCTTGCCCAGTTGTTCCAAAACCAACAACCAAAGCCTTGAAAGTGGAAGTAACGACACTTTTTTCTTGTCTATATCTACATAGTCCACAGGGAAGCTATGCGCTTTCTTACCCATTTTCAGCTCATTAACCGCCATCCTCGAATCATCAACCAGTACAAGACGACCATAAAAATCTTCTTCCACCAATCGCGTAAAGCGTGTCTTTCTCGTAGCACAATAGACACATTTCAGATTCTGTATATTGGTCTTAAGCATATTTACGGACGCACGAAGATTGGCCTTCTCATTATCGGTGAAGACAAAGAAATACACATTCTCGGCATTATGCAGTATTTTCTCAAGCCGTTTTATGTTCAAAGCATCGAACAAATCTGTATCTGAGTCCGGTCTCCCCGAAGGAAGACTTGATGTGCGGAACAACACATAGCTTATATCACGCAACTGCGTTATGGCACTCTGCTTGTACGAAAACAGGCCTAACAAGCCGCTAAAGCTCTGTCCTTTGGTTGGCTGCTCAGCTTCCGTGGGGAACTCAACGAATATGAAACGGTCACGGGATTGCTTTTCCTTATTTATGTCATGCGCCAGCTTATAACTCCGTTCGTTTAATCCCCAAAACACATACACCGTATCATTTTTTATAAATCTGCATGACCACAACTTTTCTTTCAGGAAATACATGACCCTCTTCCAAAAGCAGGCAACGGCAAACGAGGTACTCAGCACAACAGCCAATGTATGGGTCACGGAGAAAAGCAACATATAGAACTGATTGTTCTTGCAATTATCCGCAATACCGATAAGATTCGACTTCGACAAGAACATCTCAAATGACGAGAGAAGAGAGCGAAGTATGAGGGTGAAAACATTATCTGCCGTTCCCGCATAGTCATAACCGACGAAATAGACAGCTATTCCCGACACAAAAGTAAGGACAATGGCGTTCATAAACAATCCATGCCTTATGGAAAATCTTCTTTTTCTGCCGCGCAAAAACAATATAGACAACAAAGATTTCAGACACAGGAACAAGAAATAAAGCAGGACTAAAAATATTGAACCGGCCAATAAGTAAACAAAAAAGTGTTCTGAAAATATATGTCCAGGCATATCCGATGCTAAATTTGATTTACCAGAAAGTAAATCTGCCAGTTCTTCAAATATCCGACTATTCGCCTTGCTACTATTTGCAACTTCCAAAGATATGTCCAATAACAGGTTCTCCATATAAATATATATCGGCCTTAATATGTTGTCAAAATTGGTTAAATAGCTAAGATTATGTCTTAAAGTAAATTTGTTGGTGGCCAACAAAAGTCTTTTCATTAATCAATACCTAAGCCTCAAATATCTGCACATAAAAGCATTAGGTAATGAAAAATATATCTTTGTCAATTTCCAAAGATACGAATTTCAAATGAGGCAAGCAAGAAAAACTTATATTTTTTTACTTTCATATACATAAAATATCCATTTCCCGCCTATTTAACGCCTGTCAACTCTATCAAAATAGCCACTCAAGGCGTAAAGATAACCACTCAAGGCTGTTAAGGTAGCCACTCAAGGCTGTTAAGGTAGCCACTCAAGAGGGTTAAGGTAGCCACTCAAGAGGGTTAAGTGGCTACTCTGAGATTTTTACAATAAAAAGGAGAAGCGCCCAAGCAAGCACTTCTCCTTTTATTTTTGTAATACTTATGCTGTCGGAACATTCATATCCGAAGCAGAATATCTTCACATCAAAGACTCTTATCCCCCGAAGTTGTCATACATGATGCTTTCTGGTTCTACGCCAAGAGAGTCAAGCATAGAGACAACAGCCTTTGACATCGGGCCTGGACCACACATATAGTACTCAATATCCTCCGGTGCCTCGTGGTCTTTCAGATAGGTATTCAACATCACCTGATGTACAAAACCGGCCGTGTACTTCACTCCTGCTGCGTCAGCAGCTGGGTCTGGACGGTCGAGAGCGAGATGGAAGTGGAAGTTAGGATATTCCTTCTCCAATCCGAGGAAGTCCTCAAGATAGAATACCTCATTGAGCGCACGCGCTCCATAAAAGTAATGCATCTCGCGGTCAGTCGTATGCAATGTCTTTGTCATGTGCATAATCTGCGCACGCAACGGAGCCATACCGGCACCGCCACCGACCCAAATCATCTCCTTCTTAGAGTCGAAGTGCGGATGGAAGTCACCGTAAGGACCGCTCATGATAACCTTATCGCCCGGCTTCAACGTGAAGATATAGCTTGAAGCAATACCCGGGTTGACATCCATGAAGCCAGAACGGTCGGCCTTGAACGGCGGAGTAGCGATACGGACTGTAAGCATGAACACGTCGCCCTCGGCCGGATAGTTGGCCATTGAATATGCACGGATAGTCGGTTCCGGGTTAACGCACTTAAGCGGGAACAGTCCGAACTTCTGCCATGCGGGCAGATACTCGTCACCAATGAGCGACTTGTCAATGTCATTATCATAGTCCATAGTGAATGCCGGAATTTTAATCTGAGCGTAAGAACCTGGCAGGAAGTCCATGTGGGCACCCTTAGGGAGCTGCACCTTGAACTCTTTGATAAACGTAGCCACGTTCTTATTCGAGATAACCGTACATTCATACTCCTTAACTCCAAGTACGCTCTCCGGTACTTTTATCTTCAAGTCGCCTTTCACCTTGCACTGGCAACCGAGACGCCAATTGTCCTTTATCTCTTTACGCGTGAAGTGAGGCTTCTCGGAATCAAGTATTTCACCGCCTCCTTCGAGCACCTGTACCTTACACTGACCACAAGAAGACTTTCCTCCACAAGCCGAAGGAAGGAAGATGCCGTTCTCCGTGAGTGTCGACATAAGGCTGTTTCCCTGCGGAACAGAGATAGTGCGGTCGCCGTTAATCTCTATATTTACGTTTCCGCTCGGCGAGAGATACTGCTTCGCAACGAGCAATATTACAACCAAGAGAAGTATTGTAATGAGGAAAACCCCTATACTTGCTGAAATAAATTCTGCCATCTTATTCTTTCTTTTAAATGTTCAAACCAGAGAAACACATCATTGCCATAGCCATAAGACCTACGGTAATGAATGTAATACCAAGTCCCTGAAGCGGTTTCGGCACATCGCTGTACTGCATCTTCTCTCGTATCGCGCCCATTGCGACAATGGCAAGAGTCCATCCGATACCGCTACCGACAGCATAAACCACAGAATCCCACACGTTGGTGATAGCCTGTGTGTTCATCGGGTCAAGCAATATACGCTGCTGCATGAAAAGCGACGCACCCATGATGGCACAGTTTACGGCAATCAACGGAAGGAAAATACCAAGTGCTGCATAAAGCGATGGAGAGAATCTCTCGACTATCATCTCTACCAACTGCACTATACCAGCAATGACAGCGATAAAGAGAATAAAACTGAGGTAGCTCAAATCTACGCCTTCTACAAGGCATCCATCACCAAGAACCTTTGTATAGAGCAGGTAATCCACAGGCACGGTGATAAGCAATACAAACGTTACGGCTATGCCAAGCCCGAAAGATGTCTTTACATTCTTAGATACCGCAAGGAATGAACACATTCCGAGGAAGAACGCGAACACCATATTGTCGACAAATATCGACCTGAAAAACAAACTTATTGCGTGTTCCATAATTATTTCTCCTTATAAAAATAAGCTCTGTGAACCCATATAACACAACCGACAAGGATAAGTGCCATTGCCGGCATTGTCATCATACCATTATTCATATAGCCTGCATCGTAAACGCATTGCGGGATTATTTGGAAGCCAAGAAGACTGCCACGGCCGAAGAATTCGCGGAAACCGCCGACCACAACGAGTATCAATGCATAGCCAAGACCATTACCAACACCATCGAGGAACGAAGGCCACGGCTTGTTCATCATGGCAAATGCCTCAAGACGACCCATAAGAATACAGTTGGTAATGATAAGACCAACATAAACAGAGAGCTGTACGCTCACATCGTAGGCAAACGCTTTAAGCACCTGAGACACAATGGTCACAAGGGCGGCAACGACAACCAACTGCACGATGATACGGATGCGGTTTGGTATTGTCTTACGTATGAGCGATATAATTACATTCGCGAACGCCGTAATGATAGTTACAGCAAGTCCCATTACAATGGCCGGCTTCAATTGTGAAGTCACGGCAAGCGCAGAGCAAATACCCAAAACCTGAACCAGCACCGGGTTATCAAGGTTCAAAGGATTTGCAAAGACTTCCTTATTTTGTTTTGAAAATAAACTCATTTCTTTTAATTTTTAGATTCAATGTTCTGAGTCCGACAGACTTTCGTGGGAATCCCACGGCTGCCTTCGCCTCATTTACTGTGCCATGAGGAAGTTTTTGTACTTACTTATGCACTCGTGCAACATATCATTCACACCGTCGGAAGTAAGCGTAGCACCTGTAACGGCATCAACCTGACAGTCCGGAGCATCAACTTTCTTAACGACAGAAAGAACGACCTCGTCGCTTCCATCCTTAAACACCTTCTTACCCTGGAACTTATCCTGCCAAGCCTTCGAGTCTTTTATCTCCGCTCCAAGTCCTGCGGTCTCACTCTCATGGTTGAAATATGCGCCATAGACGGTCGACTTATCCTCGTTTATGGAAATGTATCCGCTGATACCTCCCCACAATCCCATTCCTTTCAAAGGAATGACATACTTTGGTTTGCCATCAACCTCACATATATATATATTGTTTCCGTCGATGTTCTTCTCTTCTTTCACAATTTCCTTATACTTAGCCTCAGCTCCGGCGTTGTCTATATCACGCGGAATGTTGAGCGAAAAGAGTATCTGCTTCTTCACATCAAGCGCCACATTAACATCTTGTATCGGTTTCAGAGACTGCGATACGAAAGCCAGCAAGAACGCAACTATTACCACCATGATGGCTGAATAGATGATTGTATATGTATTTGAATTCGTTTTCATGCCTTTACTCTTTATTTAATTCGGTTCATTCTCTTTGAGATATTTCTCTGAACTACGCAGTAGTCGATGAGCGGAGCAAACATATTCATAAGCAGAATGGCGAGCATCATTCCCTCCGGGAAGCCGAGATTCATCACGCGGATAAGTACGGCCATAGCTCCAATGAGGAAACCGTAAATCCATTTGCCGCACTCTGTTCTTGCACTTGTAACCGGGTCGGTAGCCATAAATACCGCACCGAAAGCGAAGCCGCCGAGTACGAGATGCTCATACCACATAACATCAGACGTCCCGTTAACTTGAAAAAGGTATCCAACGAGACTACCACCTACGAATACGCTGAGCATTGTCTTCCATGAAGCGATACCTGTCCACAACAGAATGACCGCACCAATGGCAATGGCGATTACTGATGTCTCACCGATAGAGCCGGGAATAAATCCTGTAACCATATCGAAATTGAAAGGAACAGAGCCGCCTGCACCAACCACACCAAGCGGAGTGGCTGCGGTAAAGCCGTCGGGCAGAGTGTTACCAAGTCCGAAAATCTTGTCTGTTGCAATCCAAACGCTGTCGCCACTCATCTTCTGAGGATAAGAGAAGAAAAGGAACGCGCGCGTAACGAGTGCCACATTGAAGATGTTCATACCAGTTCCGCCGAATATTTCCTTTGCGAATATAACCGCAAAGGCTGTTGCAACAGCAAGTGCCCACAGCGGACAACCAACCGGAACAATCAGCGGAATAAGGATACCTGATACCAAGAAACCTTCCTGTATCTCCTCGCCTTTCCACTGTGCCCAAGCAAACTCGATACCGAGGCCTACAATATAGCTCACGAGAATCTTAGGAAGCACTGCGAGAAATCCGTAGGCGAACACGCTAAAGAAGGATGCCTCTGCAAGTGTTCCTGCTGCCAGATAATTCTGATAGCCCACATTATACATACCGAACAGCAATGCCGGTATGAGCGCGATAACCACAATACTCATAATTCGCTTCGAGTCAATGGCATCGTGAATATTTACACCGCTCTTCGAAGTGGTATTAGGCACATACAAGAATGTGTCGAAACCATCGTAAAGGCTCTTGAAAGAATGCAACTTTCCACCTTCCTCGAACTGCGGCTTTATCTTGTTTAGATAATTTCTTAACGACATAATTATACTATATTAAATTATATGAGAGTTTAAGCATTCTCTTTTCTTAAGATGTCAAGTCCCTCACGCACAATGCGTTGCAGCTCCAACTTAGACGAATCCACGAATTCTGCCACGGCAAAGTCTTCCGGACTGACCTCATAGATACCCAGTTGCTCCTGCTTGTCGATGTCTCCTGTAATGATGGCCTTGATGAGATATTCCGGATAAATATCCATCGGGAACACCTTGTCATACTCACCACTCATAATCATGTGGCGCTCGCCACCCTTCACACGTGCATCAGCAACATACTCTTTATTGCTTCCGAAAAGCCATGAGAAATAACTGCGTGAGGCAGAGAACTGAGAGAAGCGCGGCATTATCCAACCGGCAAACTCGTCGTTGTCATCTCCTTCGGGTATCGCTGTCACCTCAGAAGTGTGCGCACCGAGGTAGAGCAATTCGCCAAACGGTTTACCCGTAAGCGGATTACCATTTATCAAACGCACCTTGCGGGCATTGTCAACAAATGTGTCAACAACTTCCGCGAGCGACGCGCCTACCATCATATCGGCATAAGCGGCATTTTTAACCTCGCTTCCGGCAATAGCCACAGTACGCATAAGGTTTACCTTTCCGGTTCTAAAGAGTCTTCCGAAGAAGATAACAGCCGTAGGCTCAACCGTCCAAACCACCTCTCCCTTATTCACCGGATTGGTATTGTTAACCTGAATTCCTACATTTCCGGCCGGACACGGACCGTCATAAACCGTAACCACAGCGTCTTTCACGCCGACAAGAGCCTCAGAAGACTGCATTCTGCCCACACCGAGATGCACCTCAGCAATCTTTGACAATGCCGTGATACCGGCCTGAAAGTCCTCTTCCTGCCCCATCAACTCATAATCGAAGTCTCCCGCAAGTGGCATATCGCGCAATGCGGAAACGAAAATTGCCTTAGGCGTGGTGTCGGGTGTTGTAGACACAGCATAAGGCAACTGATTGATGTAACCGAAAAGACCGGCTTCAAGCAGAGCTTCCTTAACATTCCCCCCACTTAAAGACGCAACGTCCTTCTTGCCGAAATCCTTAAACTTCTGCTCGCCGTCGGCTTTTACCTTCACACAAAGCACTTTTCGACGCTCGCCACGGACTACTGCTGAAACTGTTCCGCTAACCGGCGAGGCAAATTTCACTTCCGGACAATTCTTGTTAACAAACAAAGCGTCCCCGGCTTCAACACGTTCGCCTTCTTTAACTACCACTTTAGGAGTAACTCCAACGAAATCATCCGGCACGAGTGCATACTCTTCCGGTGCTTTCAGAGTCAGTTTCCGTTCTGCGGCACGCCCTTTCAGGTTAATGTTCAAGCCTTTACGTAACTTAACTACATTTGCCATAAATATAAATGATGTTCTTATATATATATATCAAAGAATATTAACTATTTTGCAAAATTAATAAAATAAATCCGTAATCACAAATATCAATATGTAATAAATGGCTTTTTATAAGCCTGTTTCAGGCTTTTGCAAACTGCGGTTTGCAAAGAGACTGCACAAGCCTGCCGCTTTTATAAAAACTAATCTGAAATAATCCTATCATGGCACGCCACACAAAGTAATTCTTTCACATCACAATAAAGGCCACATGAAAGAAGAAATTGAATATAAAAACAATTTATGCTTGATTGAGAAGACCACAACCAAGCATAAATTATTGACATAATTAATCATTGAATTGTTCCAATGCCCGGCATAACTGGTCGGGACAACTGGTCATTTTGCTGCCACAGCGGATGCCATTAAGGGCCTTCTTGACATCGTCAATGTGCATACCGCGCGTCAAAGCACATATTCCTTTAAGATTGCCATCGCACCCTCCGAGGAAACTTACATTCTGAAGGATGCCATTTTCATCCACATCCACCTCGATAAGTCTGCTACAAGTGCCCGAGGTTTTATAAGAAATATGCTTATTCGCCATCCTCTGCCGGTTGCATATTAGTATATACGGTCTGCACGTCATCGAACTCTTCGAGACGTTCCACCATCTTATCTATTGTCTCGCGCTGCTCTGGAGTAACATCTTTAAGGTCATTAGGAATTCGAGTAAACTCTGCACCAGTTACCTCAAAGCCCTCACTCTCAAGATGTTTCTGAATTTCACCGAAGCTCGTAGGAGCACCGTAGATGGTGATTTCTCCGCTCTCTTCGTCAACGTCAAACTCATCCTCAACTCCGTAATCAATAAGATCGAGAATCATCTCGTCCATATCTAAGCCTTCTTTCTTCTTGAACGTGAATACCGACTTGTGGTCGAAAAGGAATGAGAGTGAACCTTGCGTACCGAGGTTTCCATTGAATTTGTTGAATACCGAACGCACATCGCCGACAGTACGGGTTGTGTTATCGGTCAAAGTCTCGACAAAGATAGCGATACCATGAGGACCGTATCCCTCGTAAGTAACTTCCTTATAGTCGCTTTGGTCCTTACCCATCGCGTTTTTAATGGCGCGCTCAATGTTATCCTTCGGCATATTTTCGCGCTTTGCATTGGCGATGATAGCACGCAAAGACGGATTATTCTCAGGCTCCGGACCGCCGGCTTTCACTGCAATAGCAATTTGTTTACCAATTTTAGTGAACACACGTGCCATGTGTCCCCATCTTTTCAGTTTCGTAGCTTTACGATATTCAAAAGCTCTTCCCATAATACCTTATTGTTTTATTGTTATTTTTCTAAAATTATCGAAGCTCTGCACCAAGTTGTTTCTTCAAGTTGGCAATCAGTTTAGTCATTATTGCATCAATTTGTTTATCATTGAGCGTCTTCTGCTCATCCTGCAATATGAAATTGACCGCATAACTCTTTTTACCTTCAGGAAGGTTCTTTCCCTGATAAACATCAAAGAGTTCGACTTTCTTCAACAGTTTCTTCTCCGTCTGACGCGCTATGCACTCTATCTGTTCAAACTCTACATTGTTGTCGAGAAGCAAAGCGAGGTCGCGGCTAACCGACGGGAACTTGCTTATTTCCTTAAAGGTAACGACATTCTTGCGTACTCCCTTAACGAGTGCATCCCAATTAAGGTCGGCATAGAATACAGGACGATCAATGTCTGCCTGCTTCTGCAATTTACGGCAAACAACACCCATCTCTACAAAGACCTTACCGCCGCGATTCTTCATCACAAGTCCTTTATCAAAAATGTTGTTATCGCTCTTTTCCATAACAAGCATTCCCTGTGGCATTCCGATACGGCGAAGGATATTCTCAACGTAGGCTTTAAGTTCATAGAACGTAGTTTCCTCATCGGGATGCGCCCACGAGCCTTCCACACGTTTACCAGTCAACCAAAGTCCGAGATGTGTTTCTTCGCGATAAGCGCGTATCGGCTCATCACAGCTCTCAGCCTTAGCCGCATCGAAATGATAGCAATTTCCAAATTCAAAGAACCTCAGATTAGGATTCTTACGGTTCGCATTGCGCACGATACTCTCCAATCCGCCGAACAGCAAAGTCTGTCGCATGACACCGAGATCTGCGCTCAATGGATTAAGAACCTTCACCGTAGTCTCCTCGGAATAGGCATTCAGTCCTGTATAATAAGCTGTTTTGGTGAGAGAGTTATTGAGAATCTCATTGAAACCGCATCCTACGAGCTGCTCACCTATTATATTCTCCAACTTATGCTTGCGGTCTTCCTCCTCAGGAAGCACGAGTGAACTCTTCAACTGTGTGGGTATCTCCACATTATTATATCCATATATGCGGAGAATGTCCTCGACAACATCGCACGGACGCTGAACATCAACACGATAAGCCGGCACTTCAAGCTCAAGGCCTTCGGCATTTTCTGCCACGACTTTCATCTCCAAGCTCTCCACAATGGCCTTGATCGTGTCGTTGCCAATCTTCTTACCGATGAGATTGTCCACATAATCGTATTTCAGAGACACCTTCGCGTTCTCCATCTTCGTAGGATATTCGTCGCGAATCTCCATAGACACTTTACCACCGGCAAGTTCCTTGCACATTATGGCTGCCTGCTTCAGTGCATAGATAGTGCCGTTAGGGTCGATACCACGCTCGAAGCGGAACGACGCATCGGTACTCAAACCGTGGCGGCGCGCACTCTTACGAATCCATGTAGGATGGAAATATGCGCTTTCGAGAACCACATTAGTAGTAGAATCGTAAGTTCCCGAGCCTTTTCCTCCGAATACTCCGGCGATGCACATCAGCTCATTGATATTGCAAATGGCAAGGTCGTGTTCACCGAGAGTATGCTCTTCCCCATCAAGAGTAATGAACTTCTTACCCTCATTATGGTCTTTCACAATGATATGACGGCCGTCTACCATATCCGCATCGAAGCAATGAAGCGGTTGACCGTATGCCATCATTATATAATTAGTAATATCTACAATATTATTAATAGGACGAAGACCTATCACATTCAGCTTGTTCTTAAGCCAATCCGGCGACTCCTTCACCTCACAGCCGGTGATACTCACGCACGCATAACGCTTGCAGGCTTCTGTATTCTCGATTGTAACCTCAATAGGCAGATCGTTGTTGTCCACCGAAAAAGCATCGCACGAAGGACGGTGCAGACTTGTCTCATAGCCATTTCTGCGCAGCCAAGCATATAAGTCGCGCGCCACGCCATAATGAGAAAGCGCATCGGCGCGGTTGGCAGTGATGTCTATCTCGATAATCCAATCGCTCTCAAGATTATAATATTCTGCAGCAGGCTGACCAACGGGGGCGTCTTCCGGCAGCACGATAATACCGTCATGGCTTGTTCCCACGCCGATTTCATCCTCCGCGCATATCATTCCGTTCGACTCAACGCCACGCAACTTCGATTTCTTTATAACAAATTCCTTATCGCCATCGTAGAGTACGCATCCCAAATCGGCCACAATAACTTTCTGGCCGGCTGCCACATTCGGCGCGCCACACACGATTTGCGACGGAGTTTCGCGTCCCAAGTCAACAGTTGTAACGTGCAAATGATCACTATTCGGATGAACATCGCAAGTAAGAACCTTACCTACATACAGTCCTTTCAATCCACCTTTAATGCTCTGAACCTCTTCGAGCGCATCGACTTCAAGGCCGCACGATGTCAAAGCGTCTGCGACTTCTTGCGGAGACAGGCTGAAATCCACATACTCCTTAAGCCATTTATATGATATATTCATTTCTTTATAATGATTTAGCGAGCGCAAAATTACTATTTTTTAATCATTTAAGCAAACGTTTCTACAAAATAATAAAACAGATAACCAAAATCTTAAAGTGGGTGCGATGATTCTATAAAAAAATAAACAGTCTTTCGAGATGCTTCATCTTATAACCTCACAACCTAAAACCTCCAATCTCATAACCTAAAATTGTAAAGATTTTTGGTCAAAAATCACCCATCTGAGAATTTGATTCTTTCGCACTAACAAATGTTAAATATAGGTCTCGTTACTCATTTTCGGTAATTTCCTGGCTCCCAAAATCCCAATTCCAAACTCAAAATTCGTAATTCAAAATTCCAAAACGGCCTCCGTTAGAAAAAATCAGAGCTATTTTTCGCCAAAAATTGACGTTCCCGAAAACATCGGAAAACGCCGTTTTTGCCGTATTTAACGTTCGTTAGCTTTCAAAAGTGGCACTTTTAGAGTGCGTTTTAGGCCGTTTTGGAGTGCAACGGAGGCTCCGTTGAAGCCCAAAAGTGGCTCCGTTGGCGTCTAACGGAGCCACTTTTGCAATATAACGGGGCATATTTTGCGCTCTAAAAGTGGTATTTTTACAAAACATCGGGATAAATCTCTGATTATCAACAAGTTAAACCAAAAACTACATAAAATACCGTATTTTTGCGTTTTTGCACACTCAGAAAGTTTCGCTTGCAAATTCGCGAGTTTTAGAGGGTATAGTTGTAAAGATTTTTCAAAGTATTTTCGACATTAACATCCGCTCAATTTAAGTATAATATTCATGCGGAATCAAACATAACATCCATACTGTTTACATCGGATTTTCATTAGACATGAAACACAATTATTATCGTTAGGAAACAAGAGGGAGTATAACAAAAAAGCAAAAATTACCATATATAAATAAAGTTATTGGCAGTTATGCTTGTCATATCATAAATAATTGTTACCTTTGCGCACAATTAATTGACATTTGAATTCAAAACATTATAGTTATGCTTACACTTAAACTCATCAGTGAAGAAACTGAACGTGTGATTTGTGGATTGGAAAAGAAACATTTTAGCGGTGCAAAAGAGGTAATCGAAAAGGTATTGACTACTGATAAACACCGCCGCGAAACCCAGCAACAACTTGACGCCAACCTGTCTGAAGCCAAGAAGATGGCCGCACAAATAGGCAAGTTGATGAAAGAGGGAAAACGCGAAGAGGCTGAAAAGATTAAGGCTTCGGTTTCTGAAATGAAAGAAACAAACAAGGCACTGGAGGAGGAAAAGGCTAAGACTGAAAAGGAACTTACAGAATTACTCTACACAATACCAAACATTCCAAACGAGCAAGTACCAGAAGGAAAGGACGCTTCAGACAACGTTGTGGTAAAGGAAGGTGGCGTGAAACCGGAACTCGGCGAAGACGCTATGTGCCACTGGGACTTGTGCAAGAAATATAATCTCATAGACTTCGACCTCGGTGTAAAGATTACAGGTGCGGGATTCCCGGTTTACATAGGTAAGATGGCACGCCTTCAGCGTGCATTAGAGGCATTTTTCCTTGAGGAGGCACGCAAGAGCGGATACTTGGAAATACAGCCCCCGTATGTCGTAAATCAGGCTTCGGGATATGGCACAGGTCAGTTGCCGGATAAGGAAGGTCAGATGTATCATGCGAATGCCGATGACTTGTATCTCATACCGACAGCCGAAGTGCCTGTAACGAACATCTTCCGTGATGTGATTCTCGATGAGAAAGACCTGCCTATAAAGCGCTGCGCATATTCAGCTTGTTTCCGTCGCGAGGCTGGCTCATACGGTAAAGATGTGAGAGGACTTAACCGTCTGCATCAGTTCGACAAGGTAGAGATTGTACGCATAGACAAGCCGGAGCACTCTTACGAGAGTCTCAACGAGATGCTCGACCATGTAGAGGGCTTGATGAAGAAATTGGAACTGCCGTACCACATTCTGCGCCTTTGCGGAGGCGACATGAGCTTCACGTCTGCAATTTGCTATGACTTTGAAGTATGGAGTGCTGCACAGAAGCGTTGGTTGGAGGTTAGTTCTGTATCTAACTTCGAGAGCTATCAGGCCAATCGCTTGAAATGCCGCTATCGCCATACTGACGATAAGAAAATTGAACTTTGCCACACCCTGAATGGTTCTGCGCTTGCGTTGCCGCGCATCGTAGCAGCCATCATCGAGAACAACCAGACGCCGGAAGGCATTCGCGTTCCAAAGTGTCTTGTGCCGTATTGTGGATTTGAAATGCTTGACAACAATAATTTCTAAGCTACCATACATAATCTGCATATTAAATTACCAATAAAAGAAAATGAACAAAATTATTCTTAAGAAGCAATTCTCGGAAAAGGTCTTTCTCTTTGAGATTGAGGCTCCGCTGATTGCAAAAAGCAGAAAAGCAGGCAACTTCGTAATAGTCAGAGTTGATAAGAACGGAGAGCGTATGCCGCTTACCATTGCCGATGCCGACATTGAAAAAGGCACCATCACATTGGTTGTACAGGAAGTTGGACTGTCATCTAAGAAGTTATGCCGACTGAATGCGGGTGATGTAGTAGCAGATGTCGTGGGACCGCTCGGAAACCCGACACACATAGAGAACTTTGGAACCGTAATCTGTGCGGGCGGCGGTGTAGGCGTTGCACCTATGTTGCCTATCATCAAGGCTTTGAAGAAGGCCGGCAACCGAGTACTCTCCGTACTTGCCGGACGTAACAAGGACCTTATTATATTGGAAGACGAAGTGCGCAAGTACTCTGATGAGGTGATTATCATGACTGATGACGGCTCATACGGAGAGAAAGGCGTAGTTACCGTAGGTATAGAGAAGTTCATAACACAGGAAGGACATATCGACAAGGCGTTTGCAATCGGCCCTCCTATCATGATGAAATTCTCTTGCCTGCTCACTCAGAAGTATGGAATCCCGACCGACGTATCGCTTAACACAATCATGGTTGACGGTACAGGTATGTGCGGTGCTTGCCGTCTTACCATTGGCGGAAAGACAAAATTCGTTTGTATCGACGGACCTGAGTTCGACGGAGCACTTGTGGATTGGGATGAGATGTTCAAGAGAATGGGCACATTCAAGACTGTGGAACGCGAAGAATTGGAACATTTCGAAGAGCATTTGTCATCTACAGACACAGACAACGCTGCTCAGGCTGAGAAATGCGCACAGGAATGCGTTGCCACAAAAGAATGTGAATGCGAGCAAAGTGAGGAGTCGCTCACAGACCGTAACGCTCAGTGGCGCAAGGATTTGCGTGCATCCATGAAACCAAAGGAGCGCATAGCTATTCCTCGTGTCGTAATGCCTGAGCTTGATCCGGTTTACCGTGCCACGACTCGTCTTGAGGAAGTGAACACCGGTCTCACAAAGGAAATGGCTCTTGTAGAGGCCAAGCGTTGTCTTGATTGTGTCAAGCCTACCTGTGTTGAGGGCTGTCCGGTAAATATCAACATACCTTCATTCATCAAGAACATCGAGCGCGGTGAGTTCCTTGCTGCTGCTAAGGTTCTCAAGATGACCTCTGCCCTACCGGCTGTCTGCGGTCGTGTGTGTCCGCAGGAGAAGCAATGCGAGAGCCGTTGTATTCATTTGAAGATGAATGAGCCTGCAGTTGCTATCGGTTATTTGGAGCGCTTTGCTGCCGACTATGAGCGCGAGAGTGGCGAGGCTTCTATTCCGGAGATTGCTCCGAACAACGGAATAAATATCGCGGTTGTCGGTTCGGGACCTGCCGGATTGAGTTTCGCAGGCGATATGATAAAGAAGGGATATAATGTATATGTATTCGAGGCTCTGCACGAGATTGGCGGTGTGCTGAAATACGGTATTCCAGAGTTCCGTTTGCCTAACAAGATTGTTGATGTTGAAATAGACAACCTGCGCAAGATGGGCGTGCATTTCCAGACTGACTGCATTGTTGGAAAGACTATCAGCGTGTCTGAACTTGAAGAACGCGGTTTCAAAGGCATATTCATCGCTTCGGGAGCAGGACTTCCAAACTTCATGAACATTCCTGGAGAGAACTCTATAAACATCATGTCGAGCAACGAATATCTTACTCGCGTGAACCTAATGGATGCTGCCAACCCCAAGACTGACACTCCAATAAACCTCGGAAAGAACGTTCTCGTTGTGGGTGGCGGTAATACAGCTATGGACTCTTGCCGCACGGCTAAGCGTCTCGGCGCGAACGTCACTATCGTATATCGCCGTTCAGAGGCTGAGATGCCGGCTCGTCTTGAGGAGGTGAAGCACGCAAAGGAAGAAGGTATCAACTTCCTTACGCTTCATAACCCGATAGAATATATCGCAGACGAGAATGGTGCTGTGAAGGCTGCAATCCTGCAAGTCATGGAACTTGGCGAGCCGGATGCAAGCGGACGTAGAAGTCCGGTACCTGTTGAGGGCAAAACTGTAACTCTCGATGTCGACCAGGTTATCGTAGCTATCGGTGTATCTCCAAATCCACTTGTGCCAAGCAGCATTGAGGGATTGGAACTCGGACGCAAGAATACTATCGCCGTAGACGAAACCATGCAGAGTTCTCATAAAGGATTGTATGCCGGTGGCGACATCACTCGCGGTGGTGCTACCGTAATTCTTGCTATGGGCGACGGCCGTCGTGCCGCAGCAAATATGGACAAGCAGCTACGAGGAGAATAAGTACAGTATATATAATATAGGTATATAACATTAAGAAGAGATGTCTTTCGCACATGAAAGGCATCTCTTCTTTTTTATTATTTAACCACAAATAATTTATTACGGATTGGCAAATACACATTATTTACATATAGACCAAGTAATGACAGAATACTTAATCCGGCACAAATAAACAACTTGCCCCCCACTATTTCCTCGTTGATAGAGGTCAAGCGCGTTGATAGAAGTCAAAATAATCCATTATTTTCCATATTGTAACGCGTTTTTTGAACAACAATACGAAAAAGCAATTACCTTTGCAGTGTCAAATAAGATAAAAGGATAACAAAGTCGTAATAAGAACGACAAGGTAAAAAGGTTGTAAAACTAAAGAAAAGAAAGGAAAGAAAAAATGAAAAAGTTATTTAAGAAAGTACTTCGTTCATTGATAAACGCTTGGAAAGAGTCAAGCAGAATGATGTATAAGGATGCTGAATATCGCATCTGTATGTAAAAAACAAGAATTTGAAAGAGAAAAAAGGTTTATATAAACCATCATAGAAGCTGCGCCTCAGGGGGCAGCTTTTTTATTTTCTACTCGTTTTTCGCAAGTACACAATATATTTTATTGGTGTCCGCTAAAAGTCTAATGTGCATAAATTATCTTCCGCAATGCCG